>VTLG01012698.1_pt1 | contig 94789 bp, 146 predicted proteins | sample 4694571 | NCBI WGS metagenome assembly VTLG01 (sample SAMN12604809, study PRJNA352737) | marine metagenome | biome: ENVO:00000447; feature: ENVO:00000209|ENVO:00000569|ENVO:01000036; material: ENVO:00002151; isolation source: viral sequences binned using virsorter ... | reverse complement strand
GTGAATTGTATCGTGATATGTCAAACTTTGATTTTGAAGATTGTTTGAGAAATAACTTTGCATCCCACCTAGTTCCATTAGTTGATATGGATAAAGCACATATTCAAAGACAAGGACTTCCTTCAAAGGAAAGATTTGTTATCACAGATGGAACAGTTTGTAATATGAATATGACTCCAACAAAGAACGGTAATCGTATTATTAATCTAACTGATTTGAATGCAGAAATGGATTATGATAATGATTCGGGAATAACTACTTGTTGGATTCCAAGTCATTTAACACTTGACTTTGGTATTGGTTCATCTGTTATTGTTGTTGGCCGAACAAGCCAAAGAACAATTGATGGTGAAGTTGAACCTGTAACAATTAACACAACAGGTCTATTCTGTGTAATTAAACACGGTTCAGCCGTTGAAGTATCTCAACCTGTCGAAGAAGATTTCGATTGGTTTTGAAGCCTAACTCCGGTCTAATCTCCCCTAGAAATGTCGTGCGGTTTTTCCCGAAATCGTTGATTAGTTGGGGTATGATGAGTTGGCGACATTACAGAATTCATGTTGAGATTAGGACATAGGCAAGGTAAATGTGACTTGTGGAGAATTGACATTCAAATGGGTGCAAAGCCCTATCCTTTTTGGAGGAATTTTATGATTAAGAATAAAAGATATTTAATAAAAGCAAATAGTTATATTATTGACTTGTTTAATGTTGATTTTATAACATGGAAAGAGAATGATAAAATGGAGTCAACATTTTGGGTGAAACTACATATTGGTAGTAAAGAAGCCCGTTATGTTTGTAACTCCATAGAAGAAGTAAAGACTTTACTATTAGCATGGACTGATATTAGAGGTAAGAAAATAGAAATAAAAGATGAAGAGGTGATTGAATTATGGGATTAACCAGCAATAAAAATACACAAGCAGTAGCGAAGGGAATGGAAAATAACGCAAGAGTTATTCGATTCCGTGACAAATTAAGGGCGCAAACGGAAAAGAGGTTAGGTCGTAGTAATCGCTTAATTTGCGGTATTTGGGGAGAACCAAAGACTGTAAAAAGCGGTTTGGCTTTAGATTTTCCACATAAACAAATATATGTTTTAGATTGGGATGACGGTTGTGAACCAACATGGAGACAAAACCATGAAATGACAAGTAGGATTACTTTGTGGAATCCTGAAGTTAGAAATCATAATGGTGAATTAGATATTCAAAGGTCTGAAGCAAATTCAGAAGATTTTGTTTTGATGGTAAAAGAGCAAATTGAAGAAGGAGAAGATGTTCTCTTTGTATTCGATGGAATTGACAAATGGCTCGATTGTTGCACACTTCATGTAACAGGTTCTTCTAAGATTGGAAAGCCGCAAAAGATGAAGTTTGAATGGGGAAAGCGTAATGCACCATTTTATTCACTTCTAATGATGTGTAAAAACTTAGAATGCGACCAAATCTATATTACTCATGCTAAGGCTGATTACGGCTCAACAGGAGAAGTAGTAGGAACAAAACCTAATTGGCACAATTGGGGAGATTACCTACATCAAATTATTAGCACCCGAAGAACACGCAAAAAGAACGATGTGGTTTACAAGGCAGAATTATTGTCAAGTAAAACTAACACTGAATTAGTGGGTAATTCTTGGGAAACATTAACCGTTGGTGATGGTAATGTTACTTGGAATGGCATTAAAGAATTGCGTGAGGGATTGATTTGAAGTTTAATATAGAAGCAAGTGTTTTAAAAGAAGCATTGGAAAGTGTGCAGGTTAAAGGCAAAGGCCAAACTGCTAATGGATTTGGTAACACTAGTTTTGGTGATTATGCTTATCTAGTTATTAGAGATAATATATTAGAAGTTTGGAATGGTAGCCCAACTGCCTGTGTAAAAATTTCTATTGCTCTTGATGGAGAAATAGAAGAAGGTAGTGTATGTGTGTATATTCCTCAAATGCTTCCTTATCTAAAGTCATTTGATGATGTTTCTGTTGCAGTAAATGATTTTATTGCTCTAACTTCAGGAAATAGAAAGGCTTCAGTGCCTTTGGTTGTTCTTCATCCAAATGCTGATGCCTTAACAAGACTTCAAAATATGTTGAATCCAATTAGATATGAAGTGCAACCAACTACAATGTTTAACTTCGCTAAATCTAAGTTTGAAGGAGTATTTGTATTAACTCAGCCACAACTGCAAGATGCAATTAAATCTTGTGAATTAGTTAAAAGTGGAGTTTATAAGTTTGATTATAATAATAATGTGTTGAAGGTATCAACAAGATTAGATGTAACAAACAAATATGAAGAAACTATTACTCCTGCATTTCCAGCAGGAGAACCAGCAACAGTTGAGTTTAGTAGTCCGGTGTATTCTTTCTTTAAGAAACACCAAATGCTAAATGTATTTATGAAAGATGAGTTTCCAATTTTAATTGTAGCAGACGATAGAATGCTATTAAAAGCACCGCATATTAGTGGGTGATTATATGATTATTAGTAAAATGAATGACGGTAAAAGTATCTATAAATCTTGGAGAGAAAACGGAGAGAAGAAACATGAAATAGTGGAGTTTAATCCTTATTTCTATATTTCTTCTCAAGAAAACAAACCTATGACATATAAGCCTAGTAAATATATTACTAGGGATTTTAGATATGAAGAAGGTGATTGGGTAAACTTACAGAAAGAACCTTTACAAAAGGTCTATGTTGAATCTTCTTATGATATTAAGAAAGCAAAAGATATGTTTTCAAGAACATATGAAGCAGATGTTCCTTATCATTTTAGATATTGCATTGATGAATTACATGAAATGCCCGAATATAAACTACGAAAGTGGTATTGGGATATGGAATGGCAACAAGGTGGAGAATATCACGATTGTATTACTACTATTGTAGTGTATGATAACCATGATAAAAAATTTACACAATGGGTATGGTTTCCTAATAAATTAGAATATAATTTGGTGGATAGTCCTATTGATAAAGACGAAAAACAAATAGGAAGAAAAAGAACATTTGATAATGAAAAAGATATGCTTGAAAACTTTATGACAAATATGATTGTAAAAGACCCCGATATGTTAATTGCTTGGTTCGGTAACTTTGCGGATATTCCTAAGTTATTAGAACGGGCTTGTGCAGTAGGATTGAATCCTTCTATTATTTCGCCTATTGGTTTTGTTAAAGGTATTAAAAAGAAGAAAGATGAATATACCTTTGCTTATGCTGAAAAAGGATTTAGTCCTATTGAGCAACCTATTGGTGGAAGAATATGTTTATCTTTAGACTTAGCATTTGAAAGACAATGGAATGATTCTCAAAGAGGAACATTACCTTCTCTTTCTCTTGATTATATTGGTGAAATAGTTCTTGGTAAAAAGAAGTTAGTATCAGAAAAGTTTCCAGATACTAATGAATTTTATAGAAGGGCTTGGTTAGAAGATACACAAACTTATCTTGACTATGCTATAAAAGATGTTGAATTGATTGTTGAAATAGATGAAACAAACTTTTGTAGTGAGGCTATTCTTTCTTTGCAAAGATTACTAAAAGCCCCATTTGATGCTTGTTTTTATGCAAGTCATATGGGTTCTATTTACTTTATGCGTAATGCTGAATGGAAAGCACCAACAGGTAATAAGAATGAAGAAAGAAGAGAATATGACGGGGCTATGATTTATGACCCATTAAGTGAAGAAACAAATGGATTACATCTTAATGTAGCAGCATTTGATTATGCCGGTCTATATCCTGCTATGATGATTTCTAGGAATATTTCATGGGAAACTAAATCATTAGAACCAACAGAATTTGCAGTAAATATTAGCACACCAAGAGACTTTAGTGAAGTAAAACATGAACAAATGCTTTATTATAAAACGGATAAACTTGGGCTATTACCAAGAGCCGTTCTTGAACTCAAAGAGTTGCGAAACGAATATAAGCGTCTTATGCGAGAGGCGAGGGAAGCGGATAATAATAGCGAGTATGTTAAGTGGTATAATAATCAAATGGCAGTAAAGCGATTAATGGCCTCATTTTACGGCATTGTTGCTTTTCAAGGCTTTGGATGGGCTGATATTGATTTAGCCGCAAGTATAACCGCAAGTGCGAGAGAAGCAATTAGATTAGCAGCATTTAGCGCAAAGGAGATGAAAATATGAAATGTCCTGTATGTAAAAATGGAGAACTTAAAATGTCTTATTATAAGAAAACTAATTACTCATATAATTCAAACAATAAAGAAGTCGCAATATTATTATGTAATATTTGTGGACATAAGGAGAGATTTTTATGAATATACATATGGAAAGATGGATTAAAGAGGCCGTATTAGAGACAGATGGAGAATTTACTGCAAAAACTATTCTTACGAAAATAGTTGAAAAAAAGGGCTCTAGTCCCTATATTGGTAGTGTTACCGGAATAGGGTGGGTTTTAGGTAAACTTGATAATGTTGAACAGATTTGTAAAGGTCATTCTTCAAAAACTTATAGGAGGATTAAAAATGATGACTAAATATGTAACAGTTAAAGTATCTTATGATACAGAAGAAACTTGGGAAACTACTTTACAAGAAGTAAAAGAGTTATTTCAGATGATGAATAACTTAAAGCGTCATGCTATCATTACCGAAATAGAACAAGGAGTCAATTCAGATGAGTAATGCGGCAGATAGTTTAAGCCACGAAGCCCAATTAAAAAGGCTATGGAGATGGGTAGGGGAACTAAGTATAGAAATCAGGAATCTGAAAAAAGAAATTAATTCCCACAAAGCGAGGCATTATTATGATGATGGACAAGACGAATGAGTTATTAGAAGAATTGCTGGCTATGATAGCAAAATCAAATAGGATATTAATGATGGTAAATATCGTAAACATAGCAACCATTATAACAATAGTGACGGTGATAATATGACAGATAAATTAGAGCAAGAAATTAAAAGATTAACTATGGAGAATGAAGCGTTAGCGGAGAGAATAAAAGGTCTTGAAAATAGAATAAGACTTTTAGAACACGAAAGCGAAGATAGGGTTCCTTATTATATTGTGGCAAAAGCAGTTCATGAAATGCAAAATGACCTTAAAAAGTTGCATCCTGAATTAACATTCAACAATCTAATATACGCACCCGATAAGGTGGGTGGTGTTTAATGGTTATTGCAGATAAAATAGCAGAAGCGATAATTAAGGATAAAAAAGCATTTAATAGCATTAAAAAATCTATGTCTTGGAGATTAAGCGATATTTTGATAGAAGAAAAAATTAATCTGAGAGATGAAATTAGGGCTATTATAATAGAGGAATTACCTAATGCTTTTGATATGTGGCTGTCTTCGGGGGAAGAAGAATGAAAGTAGTTTATGGGCACACTGATTCAATTTATGTTCAGATTGATTCTGTTGAACAGGCTCAAACTGCTATTAAACAAATAGAATCTAAAGTTAGAGAGCATTTTCCTAATGTATTAGGATTAGATGAACACCCTGTTCAATTAGAGTTTGAAAAGTATTTTTCTGCTTTAGGTGTAGGAACAACAAAAAATCGTAATGCCGGTTTAGTATCTTGGGAGGATGGAGTTTGGTTAGATAAGCCAAAGTTTACCATGACAGGATTTACTGCGAAAAGAGTAAGTGAAACTAAACTAGCAAAAGAAGTTCAAACTAAAACATTAGAAATGTGGGTTTCCCAGAAATCTTATGATGAAATAAATAATTATTTACATAATACTTATCAAAGCGTTTTAACAGGAGATATACCTTTAGGTTCTCTCCTAAAAAGAAGCAGATTAAGACCCGCAAGATTCACAGTAAAATGCCCCGAATGTAAAACTAAATATCACATTAGAGAATGTTTAGATTTGAAGCATTCAGTGTGTAAAAAGTGCGCTACGGAAACTTCTAAGTTTACAACTGTTGAAGGTAAAAAACCAACAATAGGTTCGGGTATAGCAGGGGTTTTATACGCTTGGGAAAAGAAAGACACTAATTTTGATGATTCATATATTTTTCTAAAAGTATTGACTAATAATGCGTTTTATACCCATCCTTTAACGCAAGAAAGGCGAAATGTGGAATACATATCAGGCACAACCGAGAAGGATTTTGAGGGTTATACGCCTCATTGGGAACACTATGCGAATCAAGTAATAAAGAAGGCTGAACCTATTTACAAGGCTATGGGTTGGGATATATCGTCTATTAGAACAGGACATAGACAATCAAGCCTTGACGAATGGTGGTAAACCTATGAATAAAGATAATTTAGATAAAATAAGAGAAAAATGGACTTATGAATATGGTAAGTTTCAATTATCTGTTAAAGAAGATATGTCCTTCGAGGATTTTCTTCTTTGGTATATTGATATGCTAGATGGCGAGTATAGCGCATTTGTTGATGAGGTGAAGAAAAATGGATATAGATGAAAAATACAAAGCAAGATTAGGTTCTATGAAAGAATATACTTATGATTTTCAACCAGAAAATTATAATGACCCTTCTAAACCAATACTAAAAATTAGTAAATCATCAATGATGAGTTACTTATGGTGTCCTATGAAATACAAGTTCAATTATATTGATAGATTGCCTCAAGACCAAACCGAGGCTATGCGTAAAGGAACAGTATTACATAATCATAGAGAAGAGTTTTTCAATGTCTTTGATATTAAGAAAGCAGAACAACTAAACAATAGTGAAGTATTAGAATACTGCACAAGTTTGATGCCTATTGATGATTATTTTGATATATCACTAACAGTGGCGGCTTTTGAAGCACAAAGATTTATTGAAGCAAGAAGTGAAGATAAAATAGAAGAGTATTTGCCTGTTCTTAATGAAGGACTATTTGATTGTGAAATAACAATTGAAGCAAATACTAATCCAAAATACCCTCTTTCAAGAGACTATGTTGTTCATCTTCAAGGTATTATTGATAGAATATTTATGGAAAATGGTGGGCTTATTCCTTTTGAATACAAAACAGGTGCTTGGAAAGATAGTAAGCAAAGTAATATGAGAAAAGAGATGGCTTTCTATCAGATAATGATAGAAAATACACCCGAAGAAGTTTTAGAAAAGCATGGTCTAAATAAAGATATGCAAGTTACTCATTGGGGTTGGTATTACCCTGCTTCTAATTATGTTTATGCAGAAGAAATAAAGAAGGCTTCTAAAACTTCTGTGCTTAAATCAATAGCAAAAATGATTTGGGCATATGAGAATGAGTTTGAAGCAGCCTTCTTCCATAAGACTTGTTCGCAGTATTGTGCTTATTATGGTATTTGTCCTGCGGCTCAAGAAAATACATGGTTGTGATAGAATGGAAAAATTAAGAGAAATAATACATAAAATAGATATGAAAATTTATGAGTTAAAGCAAGATAAAAATACTCCTGAAATAATTATTAAAGAGTTTCTTCTCGCTAGAAAACATTTAGGCGAAGCCTATAATATATTAAATGAAGGCGGTGACTATTAATGAAAGAATTGATAAAGAAAAAAGTATTAGCACGAAATTGGACATTTAATGAAATAGCAAATATAAATTCAACAATAACATTAATTTGTAATGAGTTATCGGAGGAATTGACACTAATGGAGAAATTTAATTTAGCCAATGAAGTTAGAATTAATGAATCCTATGTTGGTATGGAATTGTATCATGTTTTAGGAGATATAGTTTATACTTCATTAGAGGTATTGGCAGCAGAAACAATTAAAGAATTACTAAATACAGCAACAATTAATTTTGGAGGTAATAACAATGAAATATCCGAGAGAAGTGTGGGCAGGGAGTCACATAAAGAACGCCCCACAAATGAAAAGAAAAGTCGTCTTATCGAGGAATGATTATGCTATCTTTGTTAACGCTCAAAATAATAGGACAAATGTTTATACAACCGTTTACGACTTTGAACATTTTTCAGAAAAAGCAAAAATAGAATCCTCAGTTGTTATTGATAGAATATTTTTAGATTTTGATGCTCATTCAGATAATTTAGAAATGGCTTGGCGTGATGTAAAACAGGTGATGGAATTGGTAGTAAATAAAAATTATTTACACACTCTTTTCTTTTCAGGAAGAGGATTTCATTTATTCTTATTTGGTAAGCGAGCAAAAGATATGAGAAGCGTTCAAGTTTTATTCAGAGAAATAAAAGAATATTTGATTTCTAAAGTTGGTAAAAACAATACTCTTGATGATAGAGTAGGACAAACAACAAGACTTAGAAGAGTTCCTAATACAGTAAATATGTCTTCTTCTGATAAGAACGGTAATCCCTATTATTGTATTCCGTTAACAATTGATGACCTTTCTAAAGACTTAGAGGCTATTCTTACTTTAGCCCAAAGACCCCGACTTATTCCTTTCAAGAAGGGTGGAAAAAATGAGGTCACATTTCCCGATGCCCCCCCAATCAAGGCGATAGAGGGCGAAGTTTCTGTGCCGAATACGATAGGAAAACTACCAATGTTGCCCTGTTTGCATAATGCCGTTATGACGGAAAATCCTTCGCATATGTCAAGAGCATACTTAGTATCTTGGTATAGAGATTTGATTTCGGGGTATCGTGATTTAGTTTCAGGAGAAGAAAAAATGAAAACTCTTGAGTTAATAGTTGAAGAACTAGAAAGAGTATTTGCTAATTCAGATACAGTATGGTTAGATTGGGATAAATTAGAAACCAAAAAACACGCAAGATTTACAGTGTTCAATAACTATAATACTCCGCATTGTGATAAACTCATAAGTGAAGGATATTGTGTTGGTAAATGTTGGAGGTATCACGATGCTAATAATTGATTCAAGAGAAAATTCAAGACTTTCAAAATTAGTGATGCAAAAAGCACACGCATTACAAATTAAACATGAAAAGCGTTGGATTGAAATAGGTGATTATGTTTATGATGATGTTTGTTTTGAAGCAAAATCAGCAACAGATTTCTTAGGTTCAGTAATGTCCAAAAGATTATGGACACAATTAGATAATATGGATAGACATTATCAAACTAATGTCGTTATTATCTATGGTGAATTAGATGAAGCAATACATAACATAATAACTAATTCTCCAAGTAATACACCAATTGGCTCAAGAAGTATTATGTTAAATAATAAATTTCTAGGGGCAGTAGGAAGAATAGTATTAGATACAGATATTAAACCCTTTTGGGTAAAAACAGAAGAAGAAGCAGCATTAATAATAACCGCAGTAAGTAAAATGAAACCATTAACTAGAGATACAATAGCACCACAAATATTTAAAAGAATCACAACAGACGATTTAAGATTAGATTTACTAAGCAGTATAAAAGGCGTATCAATAAAGAAGGCAAAAGAATTAATAAAACAATTTGGTTCTATAATGGAAATAGGCGAATGTTCAGAATTTGAATTACAGTCAATTGAAGGTATTGGAGAAACCTTAGCCAAAAGAATACTCTCCACATTACACTCAGAAGAGAAGGTGAAAATATGAATGAAGATTATAATGAAGAAGAATATATGGCTGCATTTGAAGAAAATGCAGGTGTATTTAGCGAAGCATTACCGGTTATTGTTAGAGAGTTTCAAAAATCAGCAGTTGAAGTATCTCATTATAATGATATACCGGCAGGAATAAGTTTCTTTACTATCTTAGGACAGATTTGTAAAGATTTTATTATTATTCCAAATGGAAGAAATCACGAAGATACAAGAGTCCACTTTTGTTGGGTTCAAACTTCAGGAACAGGAAAATCAACATTGTATAATTTTGTTGGGCCGGTTGCTCAAGGAGTATTTAAGAGAATTAATGAATATAATAGACACCCACCTTTTGTTAAAGAAAATATTCCAATGAATAGAATCTTTGATGTTTTTGGTGTGACTGATTATACCGATTCAGTTCTTATTGGTGGATATGATAAAGAAGTTGATGATGAGGGAGAAATCCTCTATAATAGAAGGCCGGGAGTTTTAGAAGGTAATGGGCTTGCTCATTGGGATGAATTTGAGTATTCTGGAATCTTTAAACAAAGCCAGCATAAAGAAAATTCAATCGTTTATCTAAATACTCTAATGAACTCATTAGCCGGTGAATCTTGGATTATTTCAAAAGCATTAACTTCTTTTGGCGGTATGATTATGGAATGTTTCTGTGAGCGTTCAGTATTGGCTATGACTTATCCTCCATCTAACTTAAATGAAATTATGGCTGAAAAAGGTGTTCTTCAGAGAATGCTATTGTATGTTTGGGAAGTTCCTGAGTTTATTCAGCATAAAATGAGATTAGAGCAAATAGAAAAGGCGGGAACAGTTGAAGAAGTTAATCAGCCAATTGAAAGATATTCTGAAGGTTTATTTAAACTCTATAAATTAACTCAAGAAAGATTTAATGAAGTAGGTGGCGACCCACTTAAAACTATGAAATATACTGAAGATTTCAACCAAGTATTGAAATTAGAATATGAAAGTATGCGTATGTATTTACAAAACACTAGAACCGATGTTGCAAAAATAGCGGGTAATTTTACCACCCGTTTGATGAAAATACTGTATAAAATGTCTGTTCTTTGTAGTGTAGCATCTGCGCCATCAATCAAAGAAAAAGATAAACAATTCGTTGTTACAGGGCATAATGTCCGTCAAGCGGCTACTATTGTCCGACAGTGTTATATGACATTGGTTGATTGGCTTGAGCGAAGCCTACGAGTAAAGCGACAAAGCATCGCAGAAAATTCGCTTGAATCAGTCTTTATAGAAGTATTTAATAAAATAAAGAAAGATGAGCAAGGTTTCGTCAATAAAACAACACTCCTAACAGAAGTTCGTAACAAGGCTAAAAAGTCAAGAGCGCAAGTGTATAGACATTATGAAGTGGTTAGACACAAGTTTGAAGAAGAAAAAGGTAACGGTAATAGAACCTATGTTAGATTAATAAAAGGTGATGAAGAATGAAGTGGGAAAATACATATTTAGTATTTGAAGTAGCGAAAGGGCCAAAAGTAATTATTGAAACTTTAAACACTTATGGTGATGATGGTTGGGAATGTTGTTCTCAATTAATTGTTGCTGGTTCTCAGATTGTTTGTTTCTTAAAAAGAAGAACAGACATAGATGAAAAACCGAAAGTGGATAAAGAAACAGAAAAGATTTCTAAACTTTGGTCTAATGGTGAGTAATATGTCAGTTTTAGCAATTGACTTAGAAACTAAAAATATGTCTTATGACATAGGTGGGTTTGGTAATACCCATATGTTTCAAGTATCAACAGTTGCTACATGGGATGGCGCAAATGGAACTGTTTATGTTGATGAAGCAGTTGATTCATTTGCGAAGTCTGGACATATAATTAAACCATTATCTGAACTAAAATATGATTTAGATAATCATTTAGAGAAAGGCGGAGTCTTATTAGGACATAATATCAAAGCATTTGATTTGCCTATTCTTAGGGATTCTATGGATATTTTTTGTATTAATAAATACTTAAAAAATGAAAAGTTTATAGATACTTCAAGAATCTTGATGAAAGAGCATGGTGAAAGATTTCAGTTAAAAAATCTTGTAAAATGCACTATGAATGATGCTAAACTAATGGATAGTGCAGATGCGCCTAAGTTATGGAAAATGGGGCAATATGATGAAGTCGTTGAGTATTGCATGAAAGATACTCAATTAGTATTTGACTTGTGGAAATACGGTCAAGAAAATGGAATAGTTAAAGCCTTTTCTTTAGAAAAAGGCGAACATAAAGAATTAGAGGTGAAATGGTAATGACAGGCTGGGAATGGTTTGGTTTATTTGTATTTCTCGTTGTTCTGATGCTTTTGTTCTTTGCGGCATTTGGTGGAACTAATATCACCGATGAAAGCGTTGAAGAATATATGAAGCGTCTGATGGGCGAAGAAAATAGAAAGTGATTATATGGCACTAAAACAAGTTTGTCCTTATTGTAACGAATCAACCGTTGCAAGAAGGTTACTTGGATTTTATGTAGGTTCACCCCAACAAGTTAAATTGTGGGAGTGTCGTGCCTGTAACGGAATATGGTCTGAAAAAACAATTTGAGGGGGGCTTCGGCCTCCCTCATTTTTTTTGGTTTTTTAAAAATTCCGATTTTTTATTTCGCTTATTATAATTTATATGGGCTAAATCAGAACGCAAGTGCTATAACTCTAAATGTAATATTAGAAACAGTAACATTGCTAACTCCATCACCTATAACACATTCAGCCTCAAATTCGCTATCAAAGGCTTGTCCTGCATTTGCCGGTCTTGCGCCATCTATCGTAGGTTGAAATGTGGAAGTATTTGTTGTTCCTAGCGTATTAATACTAAATCTAGAGCCTGTATCGCTATTTTCTGAAATTTTAGTTAATGTCCAAGAAAAGGTATAACTTCCTGTTCCTCCACTTGGAACTACATCTGCTCTTAATGCACCACTAATCGTAGTAAAGGTAACAATTGAACCTGACGCTATATCTGAATGGTCTGCTGTCTCTTGATATGAGACTATATCTAATTGTCCGGCTAACGGCCCTAAACCTCCAAAAAAATTAATTACAATTACACCCATAATATCAAGTCCTATGCCCAAATATAGTTACTTTTAATCCAATACCGGCTCTTGATGAACCAACTTGGTCTATATCTATTGCTATTATATCATCAATTTGTATATCATCATTACTTGTATTAATTACAGGAGGAGTAGCAGCAGTTCTTGAAGTTTCTTCGTTAGGGTCAATAGTTATATTTGTGCTAAGAATATCAACGGCTGAACCACTTCTAATTCTTCTAATTGCTACTGTTAAAGTGCTACCTGCCGGTGTAGTGGTTACTGATGCTTTTACGCCTGTTACTAAGAAATTAAATGGTGCAGCAAATGTAGCCTTTCCATCTCCTACTGTTAAACTAGTGGTTTCATCAGAAGCAGCAATGATAAACACTTCTTCTATTCCTTTTAATTGCAAAACATCTCCCGTTGTAGCAGCAGTTAATGTAGCAGTTTTATCATTTCCGCTACCATCATTTACAACAAACTTTAGAGTTTTATCGTTAACTGTATTAGTAAATGAAATATCATCAGAAGATTCTGTTATAGTTAATTCACCAGCAGTTCCTAATTTTAACGATTTAACATTAGTAACTCCTGTTCCATCAACTGAAAATACTTCTGTATCTCCTTCGTCTCCGTCTGAATCATCATCAGTATAGATTTCAAATTTTTCATCAACAGTATTGTCTGCTAAAACAAATCTAACATCAGCATCAGCAACTTTGTTCTTAAATAAGGTTCTTGTTGCATTTCCTTCTATTGACATGGCTTCATTATATCCTGAACTATCATAACCAATGCTTACATTATTAGAAACTTTGCCTGTCGTTAAATATTGAACTGTCATATCATTAAAACCATCACTTGTATGAGTTACAACTGCAATTATAGTATCTCCTTCCGTATATTCAGGAATTTTGTTTTGTGTGGAACTTCCATGCTTTCTTATTTGTAATACCGGAGGAACTGCACTATCAGCGACTAATAAATGATGTGTATTAGCCGTTGCTTGAAAATCACTCGTAGTAAAGTTTTTTGCTGCTACTGAAAGAAAAGCCCCATCACGATATATTTTACCTGCTGCTACTTGTAATACATTTCCACTAGTTGCTTGAGTAATGTCAAAATCAGTTGCAGAACCCTTTACTGCATAATTTCCTTTCATTCCTAAACTTAATGCTTTAATTAATCCTGTATGCGGAAAATCTTGAGAATCTTCTATTTGGCTTATTGATGTATCATCTTTTGTTGATGTCGCAAAATAATGTGGGTTTGCTTCACTTGTCATATTACTCGACCTCCACTGTATAGAATATTTCTAATGTTTCTGTTGTTGAAAATGGCCCAACTCCATCAAAGTTTTGTCTTATTAACATATTACTACTAGAATCAAAAAGACCCATTTCACGAATTATTTTTCCTTGAATGTCACTACCAGCAATAGACAATTTAATTTCAACAACATTCGTAGCGGTTGATTGTTCATTAATAGTTACAGAAACTCCACTAGGAACATCTAAAGTAGTTGATGTAGGGTCAGTGCTATTACCACCATAACCTATTTGTCCACTATTAATTTTGTCTTTTATTTCATCAGCCAAGTATTGTCTCAATTTATCTGTTATCATATTAATTCCTCATCTATTAAATCAGTAATGGTAACTGAAGCCCCCCCTACAAATCCTAGTTGGGTTGTTCCGGTATTTAGCGTTGTGCCAAATCCTAACTTAAAACTTCCTGTTGAGAACCTTTTTCTAACTAATAATCTTAGTGGTTTTATTTTAATTTCATCTAATATATCAAAAGATAGCAAAGAATCACTAAATTCTTTTCTTCTAATATTAGCATTTAATTTCTTATTACCAACTAAAAGTTCAGCAAATCTATCATCTAGTGCTTTGTGATAACGACCTAAAGTAAGTGTCATATTTCCTAACAACTCATGTTCTATTTCTAAAACAATATATTGTGCTAAAGGAATATTTTCTCTTTTTAGTTCAAATCCTATAATATCGCCAACCCTTATTTGGCTAATATTTTTATGACCTATTGTTACTTTATAACGGTTAGAGTTTAATTTACTGTGTAAATGTAGTAATTCAGTTGCTCTTTCATCCACTTCTTTTTGAGAAAATAATTCATTTTCCACAACTTCTAATGTTTTCTTTCCTCTTTTCTGAATACTTTTAATATCTTTTCTTATAGACCTAAACTTATTTCCATAAACTATAATTTCGTTATAGAAATCTAGTGTTGATTTTAGTTTCTTATAATCATAAATTTCAAAATCTTTTTGTGTTCCTATACCTGTTTGTGGTCTAGTAGTATCACTAATAATTATTCTAGAATAATAAGAATTATCATCCTCATCTTTTATTGTGAATACCCCTTCTTCGACAGTTAATTGTTTATTCTTTTTATTTAGAATAAGGTTAAGTGCTGAATATAAATCAACTCCTTGAAAGTTAGGAGCCATAAATAGAGGATAATCAGCCTTTGTTAAATCAAATGTAATATCATTTTCTTCTAATAAATTATTAATAATAACTTCTGATTCACTACTTATGTGAGCAACTGTTCCAATCATCAAGCGTTTTACATCTGTATTAATTTCATTATTTACTGTTATATTCATAGTTTCTGAAATACTTGCCACTCCTAAAAGAGTTTTCATTTCATCAAAAACAAGACCTTTTCTAAATGAATCAGTCCCTCCAATATAGTTAACTGAAGTTTTATACATTGTATCTCCATCAGAAAGACACATAGTATGGTCTATATCCGATATTAAACTTTCAATTTTATCTTTTCTAAGAACTAAATAGTCACTAGTGGTTTGCCTATCAGGGTCAACGATAACATACATAGATTGAACCGCATCATCATTATTTGTTTCGTCATCATCTCCTGTTTTATCATGTATTGCGAAATTAATAATACCTGCTTCATACATTTTATCTTCTCTTGGTTTTTTTGTATATGAAGAACTCATAAAGTTAGGTATGATAGTTTTAGGCCCAAAACTATGGAAACAAGTATGATTAGGTTGCATTATTCTCATTGGATTATTGTGGTCAAATTCTGTATCTAATATAATAACATGCTCTTTAGCAGCACTTTGAGTAGTTCCAGAAAGAATATTTACTTCGTGTGAAATAACATAACATATTTTTGTAGGATAGCCGTCATTAATACTTCCCCATAGTTTTGTTGTTTCAACACCAGCATTGTTTAGTTTAGTAGCATCATTGGAAACTAGGTAGCAACCCGTTAAGTCAAAGTGATTTAACCATATTTGTCCATCATTAGCAGTTATTAAATAAGTATGCACACTTTTATCTCCAACTGTTTTATTTTCAACACTAGATAATGATGTGCTGGCATTACTTTTATGTGCGCTTGTCATTCGTAGTTGTGGTTTAAATCCAAAAATAACACCATCTGCCGTTTTATCATAGGTTCTTGTTCCTGTATCATCTATGTGGTCTTTATCTGCAAAGTTATTTTCTAATGCTAAACCTACTAAACCAGCATCATCTGTTGCAGAACTTGGGCTTATTATTCTAATACTTCCTGTTTCGACTTTACCGCCTACCATTCCTATATCTGCCTTTGAACCGCCTCCATCTTCAATACTAAACCTATCAAAAATTACGGGTAAAAATCGTTTATATAATTCATCTCCCGTTCCTGTTCCTATTGCGCCTCCGTCATGTGTTTCCATATTACTAATATCTTGTAAAACTGATGAAGGAAAATTAGCGTGAGAAACTACTCCGTTTGAAGTGTGACTAACAGAAGGAGTATAAGGTGTTGACACTGAACCAATTCTAACAGGAAGAAATATATTAGCGACTCTTGCACTTGTTGGTGGGTCACTCGTTGTTCCGTTTCCTCCGCCAATGTAAAAATTATTAAATTCAGAATAGAAAACTGAATTATTATCTCCATAACCCGCTTGAACACCGCTATTGTAATGTGCAGGTTTTTGCATAACTGCTGATTTTAACATATGAATTGGCATACTGTCTTTAACAAAAGTATCTGATTTTCCTACTCCAAATAGTTCATTATTGCAACCACGATATTCTGATGTAGGTATTCTTCTTACATTTGCAGAAGTAAAATAATTTAAGCCATCTGTCTTAAAAGCATTTTCTCGTAAAGTTAGTGTTATATTAGGAGTGCTACCTGTAATCGTATGTATTCTGCCAATATATCTTCCATTTGTGTCACAAAGTATATCTTCAACAACAAACGGATGACCTGCTGATATATTTGTTATAGTATTTCCTGAAATATAATTTGCAGCAGAATTATCGCTTGATTGTAAAGTTATTCCACTATCAGTAAAACCATTAAAAGTTCCCATTTGGAACTTAGGAATCGTTTTATTGTTTTCAATAACATTTTCAGGGTCTATTTGATTAAAAGCCCAATCTAATACTACTTCAGTTAATCTCATCATAGAGAATCTTTTTAGTGAATTAATTGTTTTTTCAGCAGAAATAATATTACCATTTTGAAAATCATTATCTGTTAAACTCATTGTAGTTGTTCCTTGATTAGCGTTTGCTTTAACATCTGACCTGCTTCCTTTGGTTGGGCTTTTAAGAGCCAAAACACTATACTTAGTCAAGTCTCTTGTTTGGTCGCCATACATTAGACTATCTTTTCTTGTTGAAGAATAAGGTAATAAATCAGAGTTAGAAAACAAAAACATTCTTGAAACTTTAGGGTCATTTAAAGACATATATGTTTTTGCTTCATGGGGATGGAACATAGAAGAATCGACTGTTGCTGGATTTAAACTAGTTTGTGATGGATTAGCAGGATAAAGCATATCAATATATCCAAACTGAGTAATAAACTCTCTGTCCCAAAATCTAGAACCTAAAGGGGATTGATTTCCTCTAGTTTCAACTAATGTATGAGTATTGTCCTCATCAGAAGTTAAACCTACACCAACTGAGCCGCTTAAATATGCACCGCTATTTATTCTATAAGATGCGCCAAACTTATATGCCGAAGCATAATAACGAATACTACTTGGTATTTGTGAATAATAATCTTGAATAGAAGCATTTACAGTATCAGTATCATTCGATGACCTTATAATAGGATGAATTGTTGAACTATAATTACCTTTTTCTAAATTATATATTCTATACTGAGAAACACCCATTTTTGTTGTATAAGAATCGGCTCTTGTTCCTCCAAAGTTTATAGCAAAATCATAGTGTCCTACTTTACACTCAGAATTATTTGTTTTAAGTAATGGACTAACTAATGAAATTATCTTTCCTGTATGTAAATGTCCTCCATTTAGTAAATTAAGTTCATGTGTCAATTTACTTGTTTCTCCGCTATTTGCATAAGTTAGTGCTTGCACTGTTCCCCCACTTGTAGTTACTTCTCTATCTAAATATATTCTAATAGTTTCACTACCTAAAGTATAATTATTATGGAATGTAGCCAAAACAACTATTCCTACAAAAGTTCCATCAATATATATTGGTCTTTTATGATATTTTCTAGGATTAGAAATAGAAGATAATGGCTCACTAAATACAGGCGCACTTCCGCTATTAGAAATATCTATTGATAAAAACCTTGAATTAGAAGCAGAGGCACAGGTTCCTAAAGTAGTAGTGCTAAATGTAGTATCTTGTGTATTAGCGAAATTAACATCAACTCTTCCTAATGTCAAAGGAATATGAGGTGCTATTTCTAATACAGTATTTTCAAAGTCATCTTTCTTGACGCTTAATACATTAAAGTCTAATAAAGTATTAATAATATCATTAGTATAATAACTTCTAGACGAGGTATCATCATCATCTAATCTTGATTGGAAATAATTATCAGATTCTATACCTATTGTTTCACTAATATAATATCCTACTGCTTCAGGATTATTCGATATACTAGAACCGCCTAAAAGTTCTCCTTCTGCACCATTAGAGCCTATTACCACTCCACCATCAAAAAAGACCCCTTTATTTGCAGCCCCTAACAAGGAAGAAACAGAAGTATCTAAATGATTAGAAGATAGTGCTTTATTAAATACATAGTTTTTATTTGATGATTTGTATAAATTATTTCCATTAGTATTTCTTGTATTTGCGAAATCAACTAGAGTAATACTAGTTCCTGTGCTATTTGATGCAACTTCTCCTAAATAAATTAAATTTTGACTAGTAGCATCTGTTTCGATATAAAGCCTATCTCCATCAGTAACAGTAACACTACCCGAAGCAGTAACAGTTTTACTATCAAAATCACAAGTTCCTGTTACTCCTAAAGCAGTTACTTTATTGTATGGACTATTAGAAGAATAAATAATATCAGTGGAAAATAAAGTATCTTTATTTATAATAGGTGAAAGTAATTTATTAAACTTATCTCTTCCACTTATTTCCATAAAAGTTTGACCTCTATCATGGTAGGCATCTATTGTTTCTATTTCTCCATTAAATCTCTCTATCTCTATATAATAAGTTCCCTTTGCATAGTCTAAAGAATTATCATCAAAATACGCTGCATTATCGAAAGTAACTGCCATTAATCCTAATTCATTATCAGTAGCAGAAACATCTCCTTCAATAAAATTAAAACCACCAGCCGCTATTTTAATTTTAAGATTCGTTCTATTTGGAACTAAAGAGAAAGTTGTTAATATATTGTTGCTTGCTCTGCTATATGCTTTTCTATATACCTTTTCACCTTCTGTCGGGCGTTCAGAAGAACTTATGGTAGTATCAAAAGAATCTTCAGTATCTTTTAATCTATGTGCGAGTAATGTAAATCTTTGTATTCCTCCACTAATAGAGCCAACCTTTACACCAACAATATATATTCTATTTCCTATTAGTATTTCATCATATACCCCAAACAGTCTTAAATTAACAGGTGTAGTAGGTTGTAAATCATTAATAGTATCAAAATTATAATCAGAAGTTGCCGAATTGTATGAATTGTAAGTAATTCCTGTATCAACATATTCATTTAATTTGGCCTTAAACACCCTATGTCTTGCTCTATATTCATCGAACTCATTTATTTTTTTACCTAATATTTTAGCAGGGTCAATCATTTTAGTTTCACATAATCCACCCTTTCCACCAATAGAATCATATATTTGATTAGACATAACATTAGACAATGAATTACATTTGTTTGGTGAAAAATCGTAATGAACATATCTATACGGCCCTGCTAAATCCTCAATATCAGAATTAGTAGCATGTCCGTCAAGAATAATTCTATCATCTAATTCTCTTCTAGCATTATAAAAAGAAGTTTCATAATCTGTTCCTCCATGTGACCATGTGGATGAAAACCCATCATTATTTCCATTAGAGTAAGCATTACTATCTATTGTTCTTAGATTGTCTGATAGTGTAACATTTAGTTCGTATTTACTATAATCAATTATTTTAGTTCCAAAATCAGGAACAGTGATAGCAGTAGTAGTATCGCTTATTGTTAATGTAGTTGAAGGAGATGTTGTTGCAACATGGCCTCCCATTTTAAATTCATATTTTTTATTATGGTCTAGTTCATTTTTCTTATCTAATTTATCGTTATAAAAGTAAAAATGTGGTCTAGAACAAAACATTCTATTTTTATTACTATAAGAAGTTTGAGATAAAAGCCCAATGCTAAGTGCTACTATTTTACTAGTATTTTCGACTCGATATAACATAAATTTAGTATCTTTTGCAATCTCATTCCCTAATCTTGGTTCAAACTCAAAAGCATCGCCGCTTACATCTTCTGTTAAAGATTGAGTTAGTTTAGCAAAATGGTGCTGTAAATAGTCATCAGAATGAATTAATACAAAGTAATCATAACTATTAAAATCAAAAGCATTTATTCTAAAACCTGTTTGTGTAGCATCATCAAAACATTTAATTCTATATCCTTCTGTTGTTGATAAATTATTATATTGAGTTCCAGCAGAAGAAGCCTGTTCGATAACCACAGGCGCACTTCCTGTTCCATCTTCTGTTATATACGCAGCAATACGAGAAAAGTTTGCAGTTGCAAATAAACCAGCATCGTCAATTAATACAGGATTAGTGGGAACATTAAATCCTGAATTACTATTACTTGGAGTGGTAGTAAGAGCAATTCCTTTATTAAATACTCTCATACATCCACTTCCTCAAATCTTAAATACACTAGGGTTTTATCAAAATTAGGTAATAAATTGAATAAAGAATTAAATCTAGTTTTAGATAAAGAAGAAATTGCTAATTCGTGAAACTCTCCCATAAATTGTTTATTAGTTGTAGCGGAATTAGCCCCCGTTGCACTACTACCATTAGCCCCTATGAAATAATCTTCTTTACTGAAACTATAATCACCTGTTTCACTATGACGGGTTGATTTAATCAAAGTTCCATTAAAGAAAATATCAATTTTTTTTGATGAATTGTCATATGCACAAGCAATATGAAATGCGTCATTTATGTAATTTGGATGGTTATAAGCCCTTGTAAATACCATAGTTGTGTCAGTTATCTTTGTCGAAATTGCACTACTTACGGTTATCGTAGTGCTACTTTTATTTGTGGTAGTCCCTATTGACTCATAGACAAACGGGGCGGCACTTGAGCGAGATATGAATAACTCTTGGCCTTCTCCGTGAAAGTTTGTTCCATCGGGATTTCCTGTTATGTCTGCGACAGTAAAGGTATTGCCACCAGCACTATGATTAAGTATAGTTCCTAATGCTCTAAATTCATGGTTTCCATCTTTATTTAATCCAAAAGCCTCAAGAGTTGGAGTATTAGTCGTTTGTTTATATCGGTGTTCTTTTAATGGTTTAATTACAACTCCGGTATCTATTGTATCTGTTGTGCTACCTATTTTTAATCTAACTCTAATCTTATATTCAGCAGGTTGATTTTCATTATGTCCGGTAACATTTACTAAACTGATTTGAAAATTAGTGCTATAAAATATCATCATTTCATGAGTTATTCTCGATGCTCTAGGTAAATAAACTTCACTTTGAAACTTATTTTGTTTACTTGCATCAAACTCTGATTGAGAAATTCCGGGCATTATTTTTTTACTAGCGGTAACTGTTGGTGCAGTTAAACCAGAATGTGTTCCATATCCATTAATATCATAAGGAGTAATTACTGATTCAAATGTAAATGAACCTGTATGCGCCCAAATACCGTAAGCCACATCATCAGTAGTGCTTCCATCTCCTGAAGTATCAACGATATTATCTGAATAATCTAATTTAACATGAGCATTACACATTATAGGGAAAACTAAACTTCTTTGTTTTCCTGCTAATATGTCATACATAATATCACGGCCCAATTACTGCAACTTCAAATTGCATACTAAAATCTAAATTAACTGTTTCTGAAGTCATGTTAAAATTAAAACTTCTAATAAATCCGGTTAATCCCGTGTCAGAATTTACATCAGGAAAAACTGAATTTTTAAATAATACTCCTTCATTATCTCCAAACCCTGCTTCACCTCTTGATGCAAAATTAAAGGGAATTAATGTTTTTGGTGTTGCTCTCGTTTGGTAGTTATTACCTATGTTAGAAGGATAAAGAATAACCAATTCACTTATTGATTGATTATCTTGTAGTCCTGTTGAATCAACACTTGATGCAATCATTTGAGCGATTTCATGTGCAGTAAAGGTTAAAGAAGTGCTAACTTCGCTTTCGCCATCAGCCCCTGTTCTTGTTTTTGAAAGAGAGGTTTCTGTAATAGTTCCCTGTAAATCAATACTTTTTGCACACATACCTAAATCTAATGCCGCAGTAACAGATTCACCCGTTACCGCACCAGAAAAGGGAATAGGAAAAGAAGGAATTGTTTTTGAAACACTAACTCCCACACTTGTTACTTTTAATGGAATAGTATTTACTGTTAAATCTGTTCCATCATATTTTCCTGTTTTAAGATATACATAACTCATTTAATCACCCCATACTTCCCGAAGAAGTTCTTCTATTAATTCTATTATTTACCATATTACCAATCTTATCAGCAATTCTTCTTAACTCAGCATCGGAAGTATCTCTTGCATTTATTGTTATGTTAATAGTATTTCCGCCACTTGAAACCATCTTTTTACTATCTTTATTTGAATGGACTCTTGAACCTTTTGGCAAATTAACTAATTCTGGCCCCTTTTCTCCAACAACTGCTAATCCACCGCTTGATACTCCACCATTAGCAAAACCGGGAACTATATCTTTAATTTTATTAACAATGAACCTACCTACGGCAAATAAAGCGAATAAAGCAATACCTACTAACATAGCAGGTAAGCCAAAGAAGAATCCTAATACGGCTAATCCAACTAAAGCAATCTTACCTATGTTTTCTTGTATTGTCTCTATCGGACTAGCAATTAAATTTTTCCCAAATTCTAAGGTTTTACTTAAAATAACACCGAGGAAATTTATTACAAATGAAATCTGTGCTGCTATAACTGCCACTAATAATCCAAAGATTACTTTAACAATACCAAAAGCGATTTCTAACAAACCATTCATTACTCCTAATAAATCACCCTCAATAAGACTTGTAAATACTTCTCTTATTCCTTCAAATATACTCATAAACCCACTTATTATAATTCCAGAAAAATTCTTGAATGTTTCAAAAGCCCCTTTAAGTGCCGGCCAAACTACTTTAGTTATTAGTGCTACTACTAATACTATCATAGTTAGATAAAACATACCTGTAATTAGTGCTTGTAATAAAGGAGTCTTTATCACTTTAATAAAAGTATCGACAATTGTTTTGCCTTTTTCTCTAAGACTCATTTGTGCAAATTTTCCTGCAAATGTATAATATTTTAATCTTATTCTAAAAACTTTTCTTTGCGCTCGATAATATTGTAATTCAAGAAAAGCACGAACCTTTTGTATTCTAGTATTAACCCCGCTAACTATTCCACTAACTCCGCCTGTTTTATCTCTAAGTCTCTCAAAAGGAGTTCTTGCTCGTCTTTCAAACGCTTCTCTCCCTGCTATTTCTTTTCCTAAACCTAAATCAAAACCCATAGGCAGCATATCTGCTGCTGCTTGTCTATTTTTTGCTTCTTCTAAAGCGGCTAAATTTCGCTTTCTTCTTCCTTTACCTAATTCTTTAAATGCTGCTGCTGGATTAGGAAGTTTTCTGAATACTTTTCCCATAGTTGTGAGCATATTATTGGTATCTTCTCCTTGTCCTTTGAATGCTCTAATAAAACCTGTTGCTGTTCTTATTGAAGTTGATAACTGATTAACTAGTCTAAACATTCCGGGTGGTAAAAACCCATACATAACCTTTCTTGCAGTAGCGACTTCAATACCAAAAACTTTCATTTTTTGGCTTGTTCCGGTTAAAATCAAATCAATATATTCTAAAATAGAAACAAATTTTCCTTGTCCGGTAATTTCCTGAAATTTTGAAAAATTTTGAAATGTTTCAAAAACATTTAATTGCAAAAGATTAAATTGTTTATTTTCTTTCTCAAGCATATTAACTAATTTAGTTGATGCTTCACTTCTTGTTTTAGCAAGTTCAACGGCCTTTTCTCCTTCATCATTAGCCTTCTTTAATGTCTGCGTTGTATTTCTTTGAGTTTGAGATATTTCTTTAAGTTGTTTATTCATTGCTTGTAAAGCCAAGTTATTAGCAATAAGAGTATCAGTATAACTTGGCCTTACCATAATATCACCTTAATTTAGAATTAGTTTCTTTAGAAATTTTTTCCATTTCTTCTGCTTTTATTTTTTCTGCTTCACCATGAACCATTAGTAAATCAACAACTAAACTGCTTGGCATTTTGTAAATTTCTAATGGACTTATCGCTAATGCTTTTGATAAAGAATAAACAACTACTAAGGAAAGTGTTTCAGGGCTTCCTGCTTTGCCCTTCAATACATTCCTTATTCTTCGGGCTTTCCCTTATCATCCTCCATAACCGTAAATGGGTTTGGAAGAATATCTTTGAGTTGATTACCCACATATGGGGTTAATCTGAGAATATCAACCGATGAAAGGCTCGGTTCGGTTTTAACAATGAAGTTTTCAACCATGAATCTGAACATAGCATTCAAATCTAATTCCATATCTTGATTCTTAGCATCTATTTTCATAACGCTATTCATGGCTTTATCAACCTCAAGCCATGTAGGTTCTTTTACCCACACCTTGAGGTATTCATCACTTTCGGGTGCTACTTTAATATAATGTAGCGTAGGCTCAGTTAGTGCAAATAAAGCACTCTTATCTGTAACAATTTTCTTACTGTTTAACATATTATCCACCTTTTATACCAACAAACAAACAAACGGTGTTGGTGGAATATTATTCTGCTAATTGTGATTTCTTAGGTTCTTCTTTCTTTTCCTTCTTAACAGATTTTTTCTTAGCGGCTAATTCCGCTTCTAAATTTTGACGAATTAAAAATCCTTTCTGCGATTTAGATACCATTTAATCACCCCTGTAATACCCAATGAGTCTTAACTGTGCATGAGTTTAGTGTTCTTGGCATGACTGTTCCTTCAACAGTAATTGGCCCTTTATCATCGGGAATAGTAAAATTAGCAGCACTTAAATAATAATCTTGTAGTTTAATTAATATTTGTTCATCATTTGCTTTATCAAATTGTAAAGTAAGTAAAGTGCTTGAAGTATCTCCAACTTCATCTTGATTAAGTAATTCCTCAAACAATTTATCATCAGTTACCATAGCAGTAAATGAAACTTCATATGTTCTTTGAGCAGGTATCGCATCTTTGATAGATTTATTTCCAATACCAATAAATCTTTTGTCTTGTAGGTTGTTATTAATTGTCAAAGTTAAATTAGTTACCTTCAAAAACTGTTGTCCAAAAATACTGAATACACCGCTTGAAAAGAAGAATGGCTCTAAAAATTCAACATCTTTATCTGTTGTGCTAGTATCATTTGCTTGCTCAAAGTTAAATAATTGGCGATTATCTGATATTCCTGCTCTTGCTTCATACTCTTCATCTTGTTCTAAAGAGTGAACTGCTCTTGTGTTCAAATCTAAAGTCATTTTAACTTCTTCATTTTCGTTAGCGGTCATAGTAAATGTATTAACTCGATTACCTCTTGCAATTCTAACGAAGGTAGTATCTTCTGATGAACCACTTGGAGAAGTTCTAGTAGTTAATGTGCTAGATTTAGCCATTGTTTGTTCTAATGCAAAAGAAGGTAGTTTTTCCCCATCTGCTTCTTTGAAAGTATATGTAATCGAATTAGTTAATGCAGAAGCGGTTGTTGTGGGTCTTTGAAGAAGTTCCATATTTGCTGACACATCAAAACCGTCTAAAAGGGGAGGAACTAATGTATTTGAGGCTCTTGTCGTTTTATAGAAAATTGGCCCTTGTTCTAAAAATTCAGTTGAAGTAATTGTTCCTGTTTCAGCACCACCGTTAGTAGTATCAAGATAAACATGCCTTCTATCATCAGAACCTGAATTTGTTCCATGTGCATTTAATCCATCAGCCGTTCCTGCTGCTTCAAAAGTAGCAACAATTTGTGTGCATCTTCCTAAAGCATAATAAAGAAACGCACCATGATTAGCCACTAATGCTAAACTGCCGCCGGATGCAGTTTCAATACCTTTGTATTGATGAGTAAAATTTCTTGAGCCGCCAAGTGAAAGATTTAATTGTTTCATTTCGACTTCAAGATTAGGGAATGTTCCTGTTTCTAATAGACCTATCCAATTATCAGCATTTAGTCTTTTAACAGTTCCATTTTTCTCTCCAACACAAGGCGCACCATATCCTCTAATGTGAATAAAATCACCAGAAACAATTGTTCTTGGGTCGGGAGTTAAAGTTATATCATCATCAGTGTTTGAAACAATAGTATGAGTTGAAATTACAGTTGTTTTTGCGCCTGTTGCATATAATTCAACAGTGCATCCTACATATAGATTATTTACCATTAAAAAGTGGTCAGCCCAAGTGCTATGAACTTTAACAGTATTTGTATTTGCGGCATTATCTCCGCTACCTGTGCTATGGCTATGGTCTAATAATACATACAAATCCACTTCGGGAATCATAGTTAAACTTGCTTGGCTTCCTAAAAATATATCTTCTGCGCTCATAATTAATCTCCCCTTTACCTTACAAACTTACTAAGGGATTGATAATGCGAATCTTTTTGCTTCTAATGTAACTTTGTAACCAAATAAACGCTTTGCTCGGTCATTGCTTTCGTTTCTTGCACCTAAAAATAATTGATTAAACTTAGAGCCATCACTTGCAGTATAGCCTTTGCGCTTACCTTCAAGAGTCCTACGGAGAATCAAGTATATAGCCCTTAGCCTATCCATCCCGTAATCGGCATCAGCACCGCCTCTTTCATCATGTAAGACTCTAATATGGAGCGTAAATGAGTATGATTCATTTCTTATATCATAATTTATGGTTGGATATTCTATACTTTGAGAATCTTCAAATATAACAACAGTTGCCGGTGAACGACTCAAATCAACCCTAACACCTTTATTTTTTGTCATTGTTCTAATATCAATAAAATCAGGAGTAACTGCATGTCCAGCAGAAATAGTTCCTGCGCTAACTAAAGCAGTAGCATTAGATGACCAATTGTTTGTTAGTAAATCTATGAGAAGAGAGACTTCATCAATAATACCACCTCCTGATTTATTTGTTTATTAATTTCTTCTTGATATTGTTCTAAAGCAAAATTCATTACTTCTTCATCACTAAAAGATATATCTATTCCTAGTTTTTCTGATAATTCTTTCATGGCTAATTGTCTCTCTTGTTGTATTTGAAGTAATTCTTCAAATTTTTTAACATCAATTTTAATTGCCATATTAATCAAGGAAATAAACTAAATCTCCCTTTCCTTTCAAAATATCTAATCCTTCTTTACGAAGTATATCATATTTTTCTTTTGTTGTGATGTTTGCACCAGATTCAGTAATTAATATACTTTGGTCGTCATGTCTTATAATTTCAGCAGCAGTTAACTTAGTTGCCGCTTCGTGTATTGTTGCGGGAACTCGGCCATCGCCAGCAATATAAGAAACAATCACGGAATTATCTCTATGATAAGGATAATCTTTCAAAAAGAATACTCGGCCTTCTTCATTAATAGTCCAATAAGAACCAAGTCTCTTTAAATCTTCTTTATCTGTAAAAGGAATTAAATCACAAACTGTTGGTATTTCATCAGTGCTTGTGAAAGTTAAAACATTAGTTGCAGTTGCAGTAGCAGCACCACTTAATACAACAGTTGTTGAATCAGTGATTGAAGCGATAGTAATTGTTCCTGTAATGCCTGTTCCTGTTACAGTCATACCTGTGTGTAATTTAGAAGAATCTGCAACAGTAAGAGTCGTTGATGTGTTTACTGTTGAACATGACTGTTTTATTGTTGCCTTGATAACACAATCTGCCCCATCATCACCGGAAAGTAGGGATGAGATAAGTAATTGCTTGCCGTTATCCTTATCCTTCGCAGCATAGAAAAAGTCAGAAATGGAAAGTGAAGAAGAAGTAAGGGCTTTTGGCGCAGTAGCCCCTGTAAACTGTGAAGTTAAAGATGGAAACGATTCATTTATTAATGCAACAAGTTCTTCATTTGTTGTTTTAATTCCAAAAGTATTACAAAACTCATCGTTGCCTAACCCTGATAAATCATTTTCAGCAACCATTTCAAATGATACCCCACTATTAGGAAGTTCTAAAATAACTGAGTTTAAGTCTCGAAAGTTTTCTTTTAGTAGTAACTTGGCTTGTGCTGATGCTAATTCTTCATGGTGATTTCCTTGCCAAACAAGTAAAGAAACAATTTTACGAACCTTTAATTGAGTTAGTTGAATGAATCCAACATGACCACCATAATAGGCTTTGTGAGGCAATTCACTAAATTCAAAATTATGATATTCGTTTTTAGTTATAATAGGTCTATAAGAACGCTTTACCTTTTCATCTATCATTCCTTCGATTCTTTTAATAATAGAACCTACTTGAGCCAAAGTAGGATAAGTGCTACTTGTAAAAGCAGGAACTTGTAATAGATTAGCGACTTCTGTTGCATTAGTATAAAAACCCCTGCCATTACTATAACTAGGGTTAATTTCAGTAAAATCGCTTGGGGATATAGTTACTCCCATATTAATCACCTAAAGTCTTTCTTAATCTTCTAACATTCTTTTTTAATTTATTGACATGACTAGCCATGCTTCTATTCGGGCTACCTTGTCTAAATGGGTTTAAATTAAATGAGCCATGATTCTTTAAATAAATCTTACAATCAACATATGCTTCTTTAAATGCTTCTTGTAATTCATCTGCTTGGAATCCTGAGCCTGTATCATAAGAAGTTCCACCAAATGTTTGTAATCCTACACCACCGCTTTTTCCTTCTTCGGTAACTATAATCTTACTTTTGTATTTTCTTTTTTCTTTATCGGGAAGAGTATTATATTCATTTTCAGAAATAACTTGGTCTGTTTCCATGTTTACAAAAGCCTTATCTGTTAATTCTTTAATATCCGATGGAGTTAGTGGTTTGACTGTTGGTGTATATTTTTCCTTTTCTTCATCAGATAATTTATTATATTCTTCTGGAGAAATTTTTTCTTTATTTTCCTTATTAGTCCATTCTGTGACCCTTTCATATCGGTCTTCACTTTTGCCCTTAAAGTATTTTGACTGAACATCTGCGGCTCTTTGACTAAACATAGGTTTAGGTTTCTTTGAAGTTTTAATATTACCAACTATTTCAGCCGTATAAACAGAAAGAGGATTTGAGAAATAAGGTTTGAGTATTCTTAAAAATATGTCTTTATTATCTCGTAAAAAAGAAAAAGGACTTCCTTGTTCATTTGGATGATAAGAAAGTTTAACCTTTGTTCCTGCATCAGCATCACCTAATTGATAAGAATAAAATTTATCACCTATTTGAACAATACCATCATTTCTCATTTGTTCTGTTCTGTTTAAATCATTTATTGCAGTTAATAATGCTTGCATATTTAACTTTGCTTTAGGGTCAGTAGTTAATTTTATTCTTACTCCAGAACCAGCAAATCCCCCAACAGGTTCAAATTCACCATCTTCATTTAATGTTTGTTCTAAAACAGAACTTGTTCCGCCTCTCTTTGTTAGTTTTTCAATATCTTCATCAGGTATATTAAAACTATAATCAATTATTTCTCTTGCTATTTCCTGTCTAGTTCCTGCTTTTGTTCTAAAGGTTGCTTGTTGTCCGGTTTTTTCCATAATATATTCTGATTTTGCATTAGTTAATTCGCCTTCATCAATAATAGGAAAAAGAGCATCAATGTGTCCATCTAAGTTACTTTCGGAAGGTTTATGGGCAAAATTAAATGTTCCTGCCCTACCTTCTGCTTCTGATTCTCTTATAACAATATCATATCCTACACTTTTAGATGAAACAAACTTAGTTCTAGTATTATCCATCCATTCTTCTATATCGAAGTCTGGTAAATCCACTTCTTCACCTTTCATGTATTTTACTGCACCCATGCCTCTTAATCTTCCAACAACTGCACCTTCAGTAACATCACCAATAGTTTTTTCTTTTACAAAATTAATATTAGAAGTATTGGGCTTGGGTTCTTTACTTCCCCTTGCTTTTGTTTGTGAATATCTTTTCCATCCATCAGCATCTTGTTCTAAAAAAGGAGTTAAGGGTGATTCTAATACATCATCTTTTATTAATCTAAATATTTTTAAAAGTTCAGAATTATCTTCACTACTTTGTGTGCTTTCTATGGCTCTTTTAAGTTTAACGATAAAATTTCTATCCCCGTCACTAATAAAATCTTTCATCTCGGATTTAATATAATCCTTAGATTGTGGCAGAGATAAATTTTGATTACCCCATCTAAAAGATACCATTTAATTCACCTCACATTAACCATTTAGCCCAAGCCGCACCTTTCTGTATTGCCCCACCTAATCCTAGTCCCGACTTTGGAGGCTCATAACTCATTTGTCCGGTTTGTGGGTCAATCCAATATGGCCTACCATATCCGTCTTGACCGGATGGTGGAACGGGATAACCTGTGCCATTATTCATAGCACCTTGCATTTGTTGGTATTGTGCCATATTTCCGGTAACTCCCGCTAATGCTGCACCTGCGGTTGGAGTTCCTGTATTAGAACCTCCAAACCCTTGAGATTCAAGATATTGTTGTTTAGCCATTTTTCTCTGCATAACCACTTCTGTATTAATTGCTGAATCTAATAGATTCTTAATATCTAAATCTATATTTTCTTGAGTAATTCTTTCATATTCTCTTAGAGAGTCCCTATTAAGTGTTAAATTACCTCCACTACTCTCGAAACTTAATTTAGCCAACATTTGACTAACTACTCTCTCTATTACATCTTCCATTAATTTTTCAAGAGAAGTTAAGAATTGTTCTCCATGATATTGAAAAAATTCTTCAACATGGTTATCCTGTAAAGAAAGTAAATTATTTACATTCTTAAATTGCTGGTCGCCTTGTGCTTGAACTGCACCTAAGACTGTTCCATTACTTGTTCCTAATATGCCCATAATTACGCCTCTTTTTCTTCTTCTTTAGGTAATTCATTTACTGCTTGAACATTATTAGTTAGCATCAAATGATTCATTCTATCCGTCAATATGTTAATTTCAGTAATTAAACGAATTACCTCATCGGTGGCTGACCTGTTATCCCCTATTGCGGGTGGCTTAATAAACCATCCGGCAGAAGTCAAAGAAGCAACATCATTCTTAGTTAAAGTAGTAATTGGGCCACTTTTAAGCATTTTAGGTATTCTTGGCTTAAATGCAGTAAAATCAAGACCATGCTTATCAGCGAGTATTTGCTGTTGTAACATTTCTAATTGCATATACATAGCAGCATGTTTAGGGCAATAAGTTCCTGCTAATGGTCTTCCTTTAACTACTCCATCTAAAGGAATAGGAGGTCGTCTATAATCTCCACTTTCCCAAATATGATGAAAACCACAAACAACACATCTATCCTTTAAATTAAATTTTTTACCGTATTTAATACCTATAAATTTTTTAGGCTCTGCTTTTAATACAGTAATTAATTCTTTTAGTTGTTTCTTTGGTTTAAATGACTGAAACTTATATTCAGTAACTACTCCGCTTGCTCTAGCCTGTTGTAAAGGCTTTAAATGGGGATTAAATCCCTGTGCTTGTCCTGATATTATTTGGTTGTTATACATATTTATTCCTCAATAATCTTTTATCATGGTCATTACGCCCCTATATACCATTTCGGGGTCTGACTTTGCTGAAACTATATACTTAAAACAAGGTATTCCTTTATCATTCAATTGCCTCATTCCATACTTAAATGGTTCAAATATTTTATGTTTATCTATGGTTTGTCCTTCTTCTAATGGATATTTTTCTCCCCATATATCATATTTATTTGCCCATATTCCTATCGCCATTGGATAATCCGATTCTCTCTTTTTTCTTCCTGTCGGCCAAACATTAGAACAAATGGTATCAACTAAAAATTTCCATGCTACTTGGTGGTCTAAATTAACTTCATTATCTAAATGTCTATGGTCTATCATAAATATAATATATTTAACCCTGCGCTTTTGCATATCTTTAGCCCACTCTTTCCAATAGATTGCTTCTCCACCAATATCTGCACTTTTAATTGTATGAGAATCTCCATCAATTTTAACGCTTTTTCTTGATGCTCTATGTAGCCCAACAGTTCTTTCATTAATTTGTGGCACTTCGCCTCTTGTTCTTAATTGATGACTTAATGTTGTTTTACCTACCATTGTTGCCCCATAAACTCCAAAATTAATTGCATGAACCTTTCTCCAAAAACTTATCATGGCTTCGCCAACAAGAATAGCAAATCCTGTCATCATTGACAAGATTAAACCTCCCATGAATGCCAAAAGGTATCTAATATCCAACCGAGGATATTAATATCAAAAACACCCATTATATTTCCTATAAAGAATGCACATAATGTAGCACAAGTGCCCCAAAACCATGCTCTCATTTTAAAAAAGAGCATATCTGCTGAATGCGCTCTTGATTGGTTATAAATATAATCGTTGTCGGTAAGACCCATTATATCTGAAAGCATTTAACCACCTCATTGTAGTGCGGCTAAAAACTCATTTCCTACTTCATTAACTTCTTCTTGCGCTGGTGCGGCAGTATAGAAAGAAGTATTATATTGTTTTGCGCTTTCACGCATTTTTTGTCTTTGTTGCTCATCTCTAGCCTTTCTTTCCCAATAGGATTGTATTTTCCTATCAAGAAGCCACATTTCTATTCTATCATTAAGAACCAAATCAAATATGGCTTTCATAACCATAATTGAACCTATTGTTCCTAATCCAAATAAAGTGGCATGGGCTAATGTAGTGTAGGGGAAACCTGCACCGAAGTTAGCATAAACAAAAACATTTGTTCCACTTAATACACCGACAAATAAAATTGTCATAACTAATCTTGTATCTTGACTTAGTGCTGCCATTTTATCACCTCAAGCGAAGTTTATAAATACAGAACCGTTATTGGTCGTTTCTTCGTAAAATATGCCATTAGACATAATTACTCCGTGCATATCAAATTCCACTGTTTCATCAGGTTGTAACGAAAACCTTGCAACTTCCTTACCTGTATTATCTGTTCCATCAAATACTTTACAAAGAAATGGTGCGCCACCGTCAGCACAAACATGAATTGAAATTAATTTGCACTGTCCGGTAAATACTTGGGCATCTCCTGTTAATAATCCGCTACTTCGACAACTTGGCATTCATAATCACTCTCGTTCAATCCCTCTAAATGGCCTCTCCCTTTTAACCCTATCGTAAGGATTATTCAGTTAAAGAAGACTTTTTGGGCTTAGATGCTGGTTTCTTTGCTTTTGGCTTAGAAGGTAGTAATAGTTTACACAATTCATCATGTGTAGTAATATCTCTATCTAATGCTCTTGATAGACGAATTAGCCGCTTAGGGTCTAATTGTTTTAAATCTTTTCTATCTGCTTCATCAAAAGTAATAGTTAGATTTGGGTCGCCTAAGAAAGTTAAGACGAAATCAACCGTCATAGCCTCAAGGGGCTGACTTCTTGTTAAAAGCCGCCCCTTGAGGACTATTTCGTTAAATCGCCCATTTCGATTTAATTTAATTGTTGCCAATTAAATCGCCTCAAAGCAAGCCAAATACTCTAACACGAATCATTCCTTCATCAGCAGTTCCGCTTTGTTGGGCTGAACCTGTTGAAAGAATTATCTTTACACTTGAAACAGATTCATAAGCACCAGCAGTTGAAATAACTGCTCTTGCTGAATGACCAATTTCTTCAACACCTGTCACCATTACTTGTGTAATTTGACTTAATCCTACTTCTGTTGCAGTTAGAGTAATTCCTCCCGAAACATAGTTAGTGATGTTAATTAGTGCATCAACTTGATATTCGTCACCATTTGCTTTAGGCTTTGTAAAACCTTTATGGTCTGCCAACAATGTTACTGTATGAGCCAATTAAATCACCTCACAGTATGTTGGTAATTTTACCTTGACCCTTAAAGTAAGAACAACCCATTTCACCCATTGTTCGGTAAAGTGCCTTGTTTCCAAGTGTTCCGACACCGAATGGGTTTCCGTTGCTGATACCATCTTCAAAGTATTGAGTTGGTTTCATAACAGATAGCCACAAATGGTCTGTATCAAGGAAAAGCATGTCAGTAATTCCGCTTGAGTTGTTTCCGGTTGAAGGCATAGCAGCAACAGGGATTAGTGGAATATCGTAATAAGTTGATACTCTGAATCCTACTTCAGCACCCTTTACACCTCTAACTCCATTAACAGTAGGAACAATTTCCTTTCTATCCATAAAGCGTTCTTGTGCTTGCAATAAGTCTGAAAGCACTTGAAGTGTATCATATCCTGTTAGAATAACCTTTGGTGAACCACCAGCAACACGAAGTCTTCTAATCATGTCATTAATAACAGTTAGAGTCAATTGTCGTGCTTCTGCGGAAGTATATCCTGCACCGAAAGAAACTTCTGCATCCAAATAACCAATAGAATCGCTTCTTTGTTTTCCATAAAGATGGTCAATTTGTTGGTCAGTAGCAGAATCAACAAGGTTTCCACCAGAATTGTCAGCCAATTCATCAATTTCAGCCTTAGAAGAAACAATCTTGTATAGAGAAGTATATCCTCTATCAATAGCATTTGCTGTATTATATGCAGTTGTTGGAGAATAGAACTCCAATGGCATTACAAGCATACTGTTCTGTGCTTCAGCGTGGTGTTTACCCATATCTTCACGCAATTGCGCTCTAATATCGCCAATTCCATCATCAATTGCAGCCATTTCCATTGAAAGTTCGCTGAAAGAGAATTGATGTGCAATAATCTTTGGGCTTGTGAATAGTGTGTCATATTCTGGTGCAATAGAAACCAATCCATCTGTATTAGAATCTAATGCTGCATTTTCAACAACACCACCAATTCGGTCTGCTCTAAGTGAATCAGCACCATATAGTGCATCATTCAGAGTAGTGTTAGAAGCAGCAGAAATGTCCAAGAAGTTTCCAGAACCACCACCTGCTCTCTTTGATAGGATTCTCCAACCACTTGAAGAATATGGCCTCTTTGAAATAACAGATAGCGCATTACACTCTCTATTTAGCATAGACCAAACCTTTTGTCCGTAAATCTTATTGTAAAGATTTGCGTTAATTCCGCTTGGTGCGCTGAATGAACCATCGTGTGCAGTATGAATACCGCTAATTGTTCCAGCAGCCTTTAGCAATTGATTGCTAATATGCCCTGTTGCGCCTGTTCCGTATGTTTGTGCCTCTAAGTCTGCAATTGTGTTAATATATCCAGCCATCTTAATAACCTCCTACCATTTTGTGAATGTCTGACCATTCCATTTCGGCCAATTCATCCATTGAAGGGAGTTTGATTTCAGCCTCTTCTTGAGCCTTTAGGATTGTTTCCTTTTCAGCAGTTAGAGACTTTCTCAAAGATGCAAATTCATTCTTTAGAGAAGCAATTTCACTTTGAGCGTCATAGTTAGCCTTTGCGATTGCATCGGTTCTATTTGCAGTTTCAGCAGCAAAACGGGCTTCAAACTGCTTTTGAAGATTGTTATATGCCAACTTTTCAAGTTGTTCTTGACGGAAAGCATCATAAGCCTTTTCAATGTTAGAAACGGATAAATCAAGAGTTTCTAACTCTTCATTGTTAAATGCTTTAACAACGGGTAAATCGGAAGGTTTTGGCCTACCGCCTTCAATAACAATCCTATCAGCAGGTTCGCCAATTTCGACACCTGCGCCGTCAAGGGTTGGAACATAGGCTTTGGCTTCATCATCCTTATACATACCTTTTTCATCCATCATCTTTTCATCCATCATCTTTTCATCATACATGGCTTTTTCATCCATCATATCTTCTTTCTCTTTATCCATGTCCATAGGCATTCCTTTTTCTTTGTCCATGTCCATGTATTCTTCTTTTTCTTCTTCTTCTTCTTTTCTCAAAGTATTGACTTCTGCCATAAGAGCATCCAATTCTTCAAGAGCCTTTTCTATTTTGGTCAAATTTTTCACCTCTTTTTTGTCTTGTTTTAAAATATCAAACTTTGCTTCGGGATTAATTCCTTTTTCACAGATTGTTACTTCATGCAATTCTAATTTGCTTATTTCATTGTAGTCGCCTAATTCTTGATGGTTTTTCTTTACTTTTTCTAAAGCCTGTCCTCCAATACTAAATGACCTCAATGAACCTTTTCTAATGCCTCTATTAATTTCTTTGGCTTTTTCTATATCATCTCTTAACTTAATAACAACAAAGAATCCAACATCATCAACTTCTGTTTTCCACAATCTCCCTGTTTTATCTCTATATGATTCAACTACTTCCCCAACTTGAACATTTGAATGATTTGTCATTACATTTCTAAACTTAGGGTTCTCCATATATTTTTTAACTGCCTCGTTAAGTGCTTTAAGTGTGATTAAATCATTTTGTTTATCAACGATTTCAATGCTTGCATATCCTCCAATCATTAAATCATCGCTTTTTAGAATCCTGAAATCATGAGTATTATTGTGTAATACAGCAGAAGTCATTCTTCCTCATCCCCTTCTTGTTCATTTCAGTATATAAAGAACACTACTCATTCGTAGGAATGGATAATTTGTTATACCTATCCTCATAGATATTCCATTTTCCTTTATCTCCTTCTGTATCAGCAGGTTCTTGTTTGTAGCCTGTCCATGCAAGCCACATCTCTTGTCCTTCGACTTTAATGACTCTAATGTGCATTTTAGTCTCAAACTTATTACCTTCTAAGAAGTATTCGTGATAGCCGTCTCTTTGAACACCTAGTCTTATTTTACCGGAATCAATTACCTTTCCTCTTTCTATATTTTTAGAAACTTCTGCGGGGTATTTACCAGCCGCCCCGAATAAATCAAACATTTCTTCATCGTTTTCTAAATCAATAGTCCAAAACATATTTTCATCACCAACTTGTATGGCTAATGTAACATTATTATCTTCTCTTGCATATAGTTTAAATAAACCTTTTTGTAGTTTTTTAGGAGTCTTATATGCTTTTAACATAGCAAATTTGTCTGAAAATCCTTCTCCAAACTGACATTGTTCATATTCATCGAGAAGTTGTTTTATATCAGAAAAGCGGTGTTTTTCAAATATTTCTCTTAAATGCTCAACTATTTCTTCACAAGAAACATCTAAAACACCTCCTTCCATTTCTTTCATTTCTTCTTCAAATGTCGGAGCGTATGATGCTCTAAGGCTTTCATTAGCCCTATTAATAAAGTTTTCATAACTACCATATTCAGCAATTAACTCTTCTAAACTATTTTCAATTATAGATATATAACCTAATTTAAGGTTAGAACAACATTCTCCTTCCATATCAGTATTAGAATCAATAGTGATTTCTTCTTCTAATTCTTGTGCTTCTTCAATAAGTTTTACGTTTTTAAGAAAAAAAGATTTCTTAATCTCTTCTTCTTGCATTATCTTATCTTCATCAGCCTTTAGTCTATTTTCAAATTCACTAATGCCGTCTCTTTGAACAGACCACTTTTTAAGTTTTTTTGAATCTGATTCTAAAATATCTTCATATAATTCTTTATGTTTTTCTTTTAGGAAATTATGAACTTTACTCACTCTTTGCGGGCCATTCTCTTTAAGGTATTGAAAAATAGCAACAGTTAATTCGCTTTGCTTTGATTTCATAATATCAATCGCTTGTTGTTTCCACATATCTAAATCAGCAGTAGCGTTTCTTGACATTAGATTATTTTCTTCAAAACCATAAATAGTAAAACCATCTAAATCATATTTAATAATAACATCGGCTTTTCCATGTATATGGTCGGTAACTCTTACTCCCTTTTCTAAAGCAGTAACATCATAATTCAAAGACTTCTTAGTATCTTGAGATAATAATTCAAGAGTAACTAATTTATCGGGATGCTCAACTTCAGGTATTTCAATAACTTTAGCAGAGAATAAACTATATCCATCTCCCTTCTTCTTTACTTCATCAACCTTGACTCTAATAATATCGCCAATATCAACTGCAATTTTCGTATTTAGGGCTTTACCTACATTCAAGTATTTTGTTTTATTTACTTCAACCAAACCATCCATTTCCTCAATAATTGGGCCAATACCAACAGTATAAGAATAAAGATTACTTTTTGTCTTTTTCTTTTCTAAAACAATAACATCTAAATCAACAAACTTTTTCCATTTAATCCACTTGGGATTCTTTTTAGTTCCTATGTAATAAGTTGAAGTAGCATCTTTAATGACAACTCCTTCTGATGTAGGAATATCCATCATTTCTTTAGCATACTTTTCAACATCTTCTAAACTATCTGCTTGTCTAGTATCTTTCTTTGATGGGAAAGAAATGGCTTGGCTTGACTTGGAAGCATAATTATTAAACAAAATAGTCATTCTATTCTCTAATTCTTCATCCGTTAATGTTTGTGACTCATGCCGAATAATATCAAATACATGACACTTTAATGTAGCATCTTTGTATTTTCCTTTGAAAACATGAGCAATAGTATCTGCTCGATGTAAAGGGTCATCTCCATCAAATAGAACTAACTCTCCATCTAAAATACAGTCTCCATACTCTTTCTTTTCTAACTCTTTTACTTGAGCAATACATTTTTCTGAAATATCTTTTTCGTTAAAAGAATATATTTTAACTTTACCATCTAATTTATGTAATTGTATTCGCATTCCATCATATTTTTCTTGAACATACCAATCACCACTAAATCCTTTTAGTTTATTAATATCTTCTATTTCAAATATTCTATACATTGGTTTATTAGGAACAATAAAATGAGAGATAGATTTTTTCTCATCTTTTTCAACTGACTTCTTCATTCCTTCTATATCTTTCAAATCTTCCCAATCTTTTTCTTCATGCTTAGAAAAATAAATTAACTCTAACATATCCATAGCAGCCTTTACTTTTGCTTCGACCTTCTTTGAGTCTTTTCCATCCCCGTAATGCTCTATAATATACAGGGCAATATCTTCTGATTCTAGGTCAAGCCCTACAAGACCCTCCGTAATTGTGTCGGCTTGCATCCCTTTAACTGCTAAAATGGATTCAGGAAGGGCTTTATTGTCATCCCTTAAAGCATAGTGAACAAATTTAACCATACTTTCAGGATTATCTAATAATTCTTCAAGAACATTTCCTTTAAACATATCAGAAAATGGGTCTGCTACAATACTAGAAGAATATCTTAATAACTTAATATTTTCGTATAATTCCTTTGCTTGTCTTGTAGTAGGGTCTTTAGTATCTTTATCATTCAAATCTTTCTCATCAATAAAGTTCTTCAATTCCTTACCTGCGGCATCTAATTCTTCATAAGATTCTATTATAGTATCAACTGCATTACGCCAGCGACCACCATATTCATCGGGGTCTTGTGCTGCTGATAAATAAGCAACTCTTGTTTTTTCAAACAACCTAAGAATTTCTTGAGAAGGTTGTTTATCCTTCTCAATAGAACCTAATTTCATAGTAACCACTATGTTTAATTAAGGCGCAAAGAAGTTCTTTCATAGTCAGGGTCTAAAGTTTCTGATGAATATTCCGAATCATACCGCATATTTTGTTCGGGGATTTTATCTAATCTTCTTTCCATACTTGTAATTGCTGAACTTAATGCTACAAATAATTTATCTAATTTATCTAAATCACTTGGGTCATTTGCATTATTTATTTGTTCTCTAATGTCTGAAAGAGCCTCTTCTGTTCTATTAATTTCTTCAATTAACATCATTCTTTGTTCTTCATCTAGAAATGGGTTAGTCCTGTAATCTGATTCTTTAACTGCTTTAAGGACTTTAATAGCCTTTGTAATATCACCAGCATAAGCGTGTAAAGAAGTCGGCCCATCATTTGATTCAAACTTAGTTGTATCTTTTTCAGCCTTTGGTCTTTTTACCTTAACTGCTTCTGATTTATCTTCCATAGGATTTCTATTATTATCCATTAAAGAATTATACAATATTTCTTTTGTGCTTCGGGCCTTTTCAATAGCCATGCTAATTGTTCTTTCTTCTCTTGTTACTCTTTCCGGCATATTAATCACTCCATATCTGATACCATTTTATGAATATCTGACCAATCCATGCTTGAAACATCTGTTGTTGGTAATGAACTAACACCGCCAATAGAATTATCCATAGCAGGAATAGGACTGTCTGATACAACTAATCCTGCTTTCATCAATAGACTATCTTTTGAATACATCATCTTTTCTAAACTTTCAACCTTTTCAGTTAAAGCCTTTATAATCGCTAAAATATCTTCATTTATTGTGTTCTCTTCTGTCATCTCTTATCTCTCCCTTTTCCTTTAGGATAAACTAAATCTCGTAATTGCCTGTAAAGCAATTCGTATTCTTTACGCAACTTCGTAGCCGTAGCCACAATATCAATGTTGCGCTCATCCATTGATTTCATTTTCTTGTTTAACTTCTTGTCTGACTTAGTTAAATCTAATTCTCTAAGAACAGTAATTAATTCACCTAATTTAGTAAAATCTTGACCAAAAAATTCAGTAGGTTCAGCCGCTTGAAGAGTTTTTTTAAGTCTCTTTCTCGCTTTGCTATCCATTGAATCTAGTATTTCTTTTGGTTTTTCTTTCTTTTCTTTTAAAACAAAATCTTCTCCATCTCCATAGAAATCCCAAGTCATTCTTCTCCCTCCTGTGTAGGTTTTTTACCTTGAATATCATTTTCTAAAACATTAGTTACTTCTTCTAACTTCTGAACTAATTCATTAAACTTATCAGTTAATTCATCCATTCTTACTAATGCCTTTGCATCAATAGTAGGCGCACCATTAAATGACAAACCATCTGCTTCAAGTGTTAATTTAACTTCAGGATTATCTTCCAAATAGGCTGCTAGTCCGTCTTCTATCTTATCTCCTAATTTAGCAGACATAATTTCTATTCCTCTTGCCCTAAAGTTTAATTTAGTAATTATGTTCATACCTTTTGTTAAGTTTCTTTTAATTACATCAACGGGCTCATTATCTCTAAACATACCTAATATTTTATTAAATCTTTTAGAAACTTCTTTAACTCTTTCAACTGCATTTAAATCAGCAGAATACTTTTCTAACTTAACTCTTTCAGTTTCTAAGTCTTCTTGAATTTCATCCCTTGCTTCTTCTATATATTTATCAGGATTATCACGAAGTTCTTGCATTCTTCTTGTCATAGAAGTAATTTTTTCTGGGCTAAGTTTTGTTTTCTTATCAGTCATAAGAGTTCTTAAAGCAGTATTTAATCTTTGTAATTTATTTTCAACAATCTTATCAGTATCAGACAGAATTTCTTCTAACTCTTCTATTTTTTCATCAACTCTTATCTTTCTTCGTAAAATTAAATCAGTATTATCTCGGAGTTTAGAAAGTTTCTTTTTAGCATTTCTAAAATCTCTTGCTGCTTTTGGGCTTTGGCCTTTCAAATATAGTTGTATTCCCTCATATTCACGCCTTAGTCTCTTTCTATCTTTAATATTAGGAGGTTCTCTTTTATGTCTTTGAACATGAAGTAAAGTAAACACTTCTATAATATCTATTTCTTCATCTGTATCTCCAACATCAAATCTTAGATTAAGAATACTATTAACTTTACCAATTAATTCATTAACATCTATGTCTTTTCTCGTTCTTGCTGTTTTTCCTTTTTGACGAGTTTTTCCTGTTAATATACCATTAGACAAAAATCTGCCGAAAGCAGATTTGATATAGTTAGGGTCTTTCTTCAACAAAGCCAAAACATCTAATACTTTAGAAGAATTAGTAATACTTGAACCTAATTCTAAATAGGATTTCATAGCATTAGTAATCTCTTTTTTATTACCTTCCTTAGTAACTCTTGCTGTTTCAGCAATTTTTTCTAGACCCTCAATAATGACTTCTAAACTACTTAAAAATTTAAAAGCCTTATCTTCTGCATCTTCTTGCCTAAGTGTTTGACTACGGGATGCTGCTTGTAATTTTCTTTCTCTTTCAGAAGATAAATCAACAATATCACCAGATTCAGTAAAGTCTTCGACTTCACTTAATGCTTCATCTGCTATTCGTTGTTGTTCTTCTTCCTCTTCGCTGATTTCTTCCTCGGCTTTAATAATATATTTTCTATATTCAACTATATTTGTTGAATTTATATTATCTTCTAATGACTTTTTAATCTCATAAAGATTTGCATTTGATTTAACTAAAGATTCAGTGTTTTTATCTAAGTTAACTTTACTTAACAAAGAAAGTAATGACTTATCTTTAGATAATTCAAAAATCATTTAATCACCTCAGAATGGAATATTCTCGGTCTTTCTTACTTTTTTTGGTGGTAAAAGAATAACATCAGGATTATCTGCTGAAGAAGGTCTTGACTTATGAGTAGTGTCTAATGGCAAACCAACAGACATATCTCTATTTTTAGTCTTTCTATTATTTTCTTGTGCAGTTAAAGCCTTTACTTGGGCTAATTCTTTTGTTAATCTTCTTTGTTTTTGGTGTAAATCTTCTGTCATATTAACCTACTCTCCTTTCTGTTCTTCTATCAACATTTTGATTACCAGCATCTAAAGGCAATCCCGATAGTCTCTTATCCGGCCCTTGATTCATAGAAGGCTTATTTCTAGTTGCCGGTGGATTTTCTTGTGGCTTACCTTGTAATGCCTGTTCTTGCATTTGACCTAATTGTGAAGCATCAATGTTTGTTCCAGCATAAGGGTCAGTCTGAGTCTGCTCTCCCTCTTCTTCACCTTTTTCTTTAGGTTCTTCCGGTTTTGGCTTAGTGAAAGTAAAATTACCATCTTCATCCATATCCACTTCAAATCCTAAATTTTTAGTTGAAGCAGCAATATTGACTTCAATCTCACGCTTACGAAGAACAGCAATTTCATCTTCTTCTTCGCTTGGAGGTAATTTTAAATTCCAATCTGTAATACCAAATTGCTTCACAAGGAATGGGAAAACATAGTTATTATAGACAGTCTGTGCTTTTTGAACTGCTCTATTTGTTACGAGAATTTGCATACCTTCATTGTTTAATCCACCGCTTGTAGTATTATCAGCCATGAATACTTTACTTACACCATAGAACGCTGAAATTCTATCTCGCAAATCATCTTTAACAGAAACATAATCCATTTCTTTTAGGCTATCCATGAATTTAATCCATTCAACCGCACCCTTTCCGCTTTCTGCTTCAATACCCATAACAGGAATAAAATGAGGGTCAGTCTCCATTTTTTCTTTAACTGAACGCCAAAAAGAACGCATTGAATCCATATTTCTAGTTTGAACTGCAAGTAATCCTCTTGGCATACGACTCTTGGTATAAGATTGATTTACATAATTTTCCATAGCAATTAGAGTCATAATAGCATTAAATAAAGTGATAACAGGGGACATACCATATAATCGAGAAGGACTATATTTACTAAAGTGCAAGACTTCTCCTTTCAAAAAATATTGGTCTTGACCATTTACTCTATTTACATAATGAATAGGAAATAAATTACTTCCACAAACTTCACATAATTCGTGGGGGTCAGTATGAACTACATTCCTGTGATTTACACAAGTGAATCCTTTTGTGCCTCTTCGACCTAATTCATCACTATAAATAAACATAGTAACAGGGTCGCCTCGATAAAGTTCTTTAACACGGTGCATTCTTATTTTACCATTACCATCAATAAAGTATTCTTTCACCAAAACAATATAAGCATCATCCATAATATTTAAATCATCTTCTAGTTCTTGAAATACATCAATAAATAACTGTTCTGATTTATTAACATAGCCTTCAATAAACTTTTCAGCATATTCTTTTTGTTTTGGGTCAGGAGGTGATAAATCTTGACTTCCGCACCTAGAACATTCTGATACAGGCCTTTGATGTTCCTTTCCGCAATTATTACATCTTGCTTCATATGCCTTTTCCCAAACATATCCTCTTCTAAATACTTCTTGTTTTAGTTGAGTAATACAGGTTCTTGCGATAACAGACTGATTAACTATATTATAGATAATTGGCCCTGTCATCATATGATTAGTTTCTCTTTCTTGAATACCCATATTATAGACTTTTCTATCAGCAGGTTTAGGAGTTGAACGCCTAAATAAATTAGTTAAACTAAATCGTCTTTTTTCATCAGCCATGTTTCACACCCCCTATTATTGTCCTATGATATACCCACCTATGAACGCTTCGGTCATGGTTGGCCGCTATCCTCAATATCGTATCTTTCATTACTTGAGCGAAGCATTTCATCTAAAATACCTCTTAAAAATTTGGCTCTATTTTCTGGTTTTCTAAAGCCTGATTTCAAATAATATATTACCATATCTTTATTTATCTTTTCGAGATTAGAAAATTTAACATACTTTGTTCTATCTTTAGGTAACTCATCATTTAAGATGCCATCTTTAAGTTGTTTCCAAGTCATCGTCATCCTTTTTCACCTCTTTTGCATCCCTAAGCCTACAATGCTCGCAATTATCATTTTTAATATATAAATAACAACAACCTCTATATGTAGCCATTACTCATCACCTGTTAGATATATTGCATTCAGTCTCTCACCAAATTCTTTATTCCATGTTAAAATCCATTTCTTTAATTCTTCTCCTTTAGGAGAATAACCTAAAACCTTCCCTCTTGGAGTGGTAATAAGTTCTAAATGTTCTTTATCATCAAATCCTTCTCCCGATAAACCTTCTTCCTTTCTTGCTTTATCAGATTGCCAAGCCCAATTTCGATATGTAAGATAGTCTTTTATTTCTGCTGGTTCGGCATCAATTTTTCTTCCATCAGAAGTTTCTCCTTCTATTTTTAGAATATTTCCTCCTACCTGTTCTAATTCATCCATAACTGACATTTTACAATTATCTTTGAATTTTTGAATATCATCAAGATAAATACCTTCTTTTAACCAATCAAACCCAACATGGTCTTTATGGTTTTCCCATTTCATTAACTTAAATATTTCATCACAACGACTTTTATACCAATTTGCTTTCTTGTAAGATTTCTTCATACGAATTAATTCAAGTAGTAACTCAGCATTACCCTTCTTTAATCTAAAATGTGGTAAACACTTAGTTAACAAATTAGTTACATCATCTTGAGAATAAAAGTTTAATCTATTAATTAATCGAGTTGCTTGTGGTGATTTTTGGTCTAAGTGCATACGCCCAAAACCAATTGATTTGTGCATCTCCATCATAAATGCCTTTCCTCTTTCTCCTGTTGCTATCAATCCTACTCTTGGATTCATATTACGGTCAAGAGTAATATATCCATCTGAATCAATAAATGCAGCAGTATAAGCCCAAATATTTTTCTTTATCATTGAGGGCATTTTATAGTATGCACCATCACATGAAGTAATATCTAATTTTTTAATTGATTTAGATATTATATTAGCATTTGTGCTTTTGAACATAGGATTAGGCATTCTATCATGTATAGCCTTTGCAGTAATTCCCGGATTTTCACAAACAGTTTTTAGAATAAACTCTTCCTGCCTTTGCCTTTTACTTTTAGTTATAGATTGATTAGTAATCTTTGCTATGACATTTCTGAAATCTTTTTTGGCTTGTCTCATTTCTTTATGTAAATCACTGTATTCTTTTCCATAAGCCATATCTTTTTGACTTAGTTCTGCTTCCCAATATTTACAGAGAGCATCAATAGTTTCTCTTCTTAATTCAGAACTTTTCATTTTATGTAATTTAGACAAGTCCTTTTCATTATATCTCATTTTATATAAAGGAGTTTTATAATCATTTAACCATGTAATAGATTCAATGCACTTATTTAAATGGTCTGAGTAAGCATCAATCATGGTATCAATTGCTTTAGCCATCCTGATTCTTTCTTCTCCCTTTAAAGACCTTCTAGCCTTTCTCATCTTTCTAACTAAATCTGGAACAGTATGCTCTTGAATAACATATTCGTTAGGAAATCCATTAAGCATTTTTCGAGCATCAGTGGCATTAATATTAAATTGAGAAGATAGTTTGGTTATTTCTTCATGTTCTGACATTACATAAGAATTAGAAAAAATACTCTTTAATTCGGTATCTAACTGTTCTTCTATGCTATCTTTTACTTCGGCTTCTTCTTCATCTAATTCGGCTAAACGATTCATTTGTCGGGCCGCTTGGCGGTATTTGTCTGCTTGTTCTGTCATATAACCGCCTCAAAAATTCAAACCTATGAGTGACCTATTTGGCCGTTTTGTATCTTTAGGTTCATCACCAAACAAGCCCAAATCATCGAGAAGTATGAAGGTTTCTGACGACTGATATGTGGCTGCATTTGCTAATGCAAGACTCATCACCATATCGTCATGTGCGCCTATTCCCTCAAACTTTCCTCTTTCAGTAATTGCAAACATAGATAATTCTTCAATCAATATACTACTAACTTTCCTACTTTCTTCATTACCATAAGGAAAGTGCATTTTACCATTCTCAAGAGTCATTTGTAAGTTTAGAATAATTTCTTGTTTCTTTCTTCTTGTTGTGTCAAAGTCGTGAACATTCAAATCTGCCACTTGACGAAGTTCCTGAGTAAATGATTTAGCAAATGTATTTGTTTCAAAGAGAATAACTTCGGGTCTAAACAATTGTCCTATCAACTTAACCTTTTGTATGTTTTCTCTAAACTGAACATTCTTAGACCTATCCACATAGACAATAGATTTATTTTCTTCTTCATCCATTTCGATAACAGTAATTACATTATAGTCACCGTCAGTTGAAATAGCAGGGTCAACACCAACAAAATATTTGTAGCCTTCCCTTTTCAAAGGCTTTAATACTAAATCTTTATTCTTAGCATTGTCTAAATGCTCAGGATTAAATAACGATGTTCCTGTTGATATGGGCACACACATATATTCCCTTGTAAACATTAAAGAACCGACTTCAGCCTTACGAGCCATTAAAGCATCATAATTCCATCTGTCCGGCCATAGGGGTTCATTGAGGGCATTGAGGCAAGGATAGGTTCTAACGGTATAAGCAGCATTTTCCGCTAGTTGTTGGTATATGTCTGTATAACTGAATGGAGTGCCTATTACCCTCAATGAAGCCGTGTGGTGAAGTGTTGGTATCATGTCACCATAAAACCAATCTGTAACTTTTTGAATACCCGTCATACTAAATTCTTTTAGCGGGTCATCAATAATAATCTCTTGAGGGTGCAATCCACGAATCTGTGAACCAACCGACCTTTCAAGGATTTGATTTCCATTTGTCAATGTAATGTTTCCAATAGCCCAACCCCTTGCAGGTTTGAACTTTTTTAACATGGGATGAGTAAACATTTTATCAATGTCTCTCATGTGAACTAAAGTCTGTTTTTGGTTAGAAGAAATATAAAGCATTTGATATGGAGGTTCTTCAAAGATTAATTTCCATACAACCCATGAGTGCATAAATACTGATTTTCCGTGGTCACGACTACAAATAATTACAGTTCTTTGAGTAGTATTCATTAATTCATGCCATTCTTGAATATAAGAGGGAAAATCAAATCCTAATACATTTTGAAAAAAATATGGAAAAGAGTTTTTAGATAACTCCATATCCATCTGATGTTCAAAATTAAATTCTTCTATTTCCATTATCTTCGACTCCTTCGTGCTGAACCTCTTAGATTAGGTTTCATAGAAAATATATTAGTTGGTTCTCTTTCTTTTTTGGGTTTAGGCATATTTAATCTTTTTAATGAATTTTGTCCATTACACGGAATAAATCTTCTTTGTGATATTATACCTCTTCTATTGTTAAAATAATTTGTAAATATAATCATCTTTGTGATAACTTCTCCATCTGCATTTTTAATACTTTCATTTAAAACTTTATCTTTAGTATTAGGTAATTTATCTCCTTGAACAATAATATCAACTAAAATAATAGAGTAACTATTAGGGTTATCGTTTCTATAAAAGAAGTATTTTCCTCTTGGATAATTAATGACACATCGAACCCAACCTTCTATTTCGTCTGTATTTCGAGAAGTAGTTCCATGATTATTGGTATTATTAATTATTCTATCTTGATAATGTCCTCTAACTATTGCAGCAATATTTCCATAATCTTTTCTTTTAGGAGGAAATTGAACATGAGTTCCGTCAACTTCAGTATATCCTCCGTAATCATCCCAATCTTCAGGAGGCAAAACCTTTAGAATTTTTTTCCAAGATTTAATGTTAATTCCTCCTTTTTAACATATTAAACCAATCGGGAATAGGGTCGTCAAGATAAACACATTTAGCCATTTCTCCTTCACCACGAATAGAACGAATAGCCCAATTGCCATTAGGATATGCACTATTCCATTCATTAAAAACTGATTCAGGAAGTAATTGTTTCATTTGTTCAAATTCAGAATCATCTGGAAATTTCCAACCGTTTTGTTTTGCTTTAGCAATCCAACGGGCATTATCTCCATCTCTAAATCCAAAAGCAGCAACTAAAGGTTTTGATTGGTTTAACTGTGGTTCTCTTGCATCGTTTAATACACGATTATTTTGACCTATTTTCTTCCCTTCAGTGGTAGCAAGCATTCCTCCTACTACTGTATGTGAAGGATGTTCTTTCCAACCAACAGTGGAAATTGTTTTTCCTTCATCATTTACACGAATAATCCATTTATCTAATTCATAAATACCAGATTCTAAATCCGGCCTACGAGTATAAGGGGCATCATTAGGGTTATCTTGCGACCACTTTTCTTTCATATCTTCATATGAATATATGGCAGACAAGACTTTAGGCATAATTATCCCTCAATGTCCTCTAAATCCCTGTCGGCCTCTATCTCCCATTATAGGTGGTTTATTTCTTCGCCTTGTTTCCATTTGTTCTTTTTCAGTTGCCCTTCTTCTTGGCTTTGGCTTATCTTCTTCTTTCATTCTATGTGGCCTATTTTTTCTTGGAGTTCCGAAAGGCTTCCTATAACTCTCTAAAAGACCCATTTTTCTTCTTTTTTCCCTTCTCGCATCTCTATGAGACTCTCTTTCGGCATTAAGGTCACGACCCAAAGCACTTCTCATATATGCTCTATCTTCTTCGGGAAGTTGAGTTAATTCATCTATTGACTCCATTCCTTCTTTTCGCCTTTGCCTTAATTTAGCCCTGTCTAATTTTAATACATTTTTCCAATCCATTAACAATTCCACCTTCTTCTTGCTGCTTTTGCTTTTTCACTATAAGTGCCATCATCACGCTTAAACCCTCTCGACCTTGCACAGAAAGATTTACGCCTTTTAGCCGCTTTACTTCCGGGTTTTAATTTACTAGGTTTAGTAGTAACGGGAGGTTTTAGATTAGAACCTTGTTCTCGCTTAAACTTAGCACGACCTTTAGCACTTAATCCTCCCGTTCTTGCGTGAATTTTTTTATTGTAGCCTTTGAATGGCTTCTTTTTCTTTTTCAAAATTTCTTGCCATTCAGTCATTTTCCTTCCTCATTTGGTTTTCTTTTGACCTCTTATCATCAGTAATCGGGCCACCTTTAGCCCATGTATAGCATGTTCGGGCTGAATGACATTTGAAATCGTGCATCCAACAATACCCTAATCTGCCATCATCATCTAATTCTAAAGGCATACAATCCTCCATTCTAGGAGAAATGTCAAATGCTACACAATTACTACAATTAGATTTTTTTGCTACTTCCGCAGTAGTATTCCATCTCTTACCATATTCTTCCCAATATTCTTCATCTTCTAGATTAAGTGGGCCATATCTAATGTTAGGGTTTTTAACTGCGGCATCTCTATTTTTAGTATTAAGCATCAAATCTTGTGTTGCCATAGGACAGGCCAACTGTTTTAAAATTATTTCCCAACTCATTTTTTCATCCTCTGTGTTTTTCTTTTACTTGATTCTTTTCTTGCTAAAGCGACTTTATGTGCAGCATTTAATCTCTTTTTTGCTTTGGGGTCTTTTGCTCTTTTAGCCGCTACTCTTGCTCTTTGTTCAACTAAATTAATTATTTGTGATTGTCTTTTATGTGATTTACCCTTAAACGCTGAACTTGAAAATGTATCTCTTACATCTTTTGGAGTTTTAAAACTAACAGAAACAGTATCTTTTGGGTTTTCGTCTGTATATAATCTCCTTGCAGAACCTTTAGGTTTTTTACCTGTTCCTTTTTTGGGGTCTGCTTTTAGGAGATTTTTCCAACTCATGCGGTAAATCCTCTCCCTCGACTTGGTTGATGAGTATAAATATCTCCATCTTTGTGAACAAAGATTTTACCTTCTTTTTTTAGTTTAGTTAATACTTCTTTTAATCTTTCAGGATTATCTCTAGCAAGTTTTTCTAGGTTTTTCATGCCTAATGCACCGCCTTCTTTTTGGATTTCACGAAGAACATCCTTAGTAAGTTTTTCTATTTCTTTTACTGTTTTTTCAGGTAACGAAGATTCTTTTCCTTTATTTAATAACTTAAAATCTTCTGCGGTAATTTTACCATCCTTATTAGCATCAATTCTCTTTTGATTACCAATAAGTTTCTTTTCAAACTCTTCTTTCTCATCATCGGCTTTTTCTGAGCCACAATGGGCTTTTTCTTCTGCTTTTAAAATATCTTTCCAATTCATAGTATCACTTCTGACTAAATTTCTTTCCTGTTGGAACATGCTGTTTTCCTGCTTTTCGACCTTTTCTTTTCTTTGCGTCTTGGTATCTTAGTGTCTTTTTATCTGTTCTTTGATAAGTTGCTCTTGGCATATATCTTCCTTTAGTTTTAGATTTAGGCTTTTTTCCTTTTGATTTGGCCCTATGTTGTTCAGCACTTCCCCAATCTTCATCTGTCCATTGGGTTAAATCTTGTTGCCTTTTAGATTTACCTTTGAGAATATCACGCCAATTAATTTTTATAGCCACCACCAGCCTTTTTATACGCTTGCGCTAACATCTGTGCTTTTCTTGCAGACCATTGACCGGCTGCACCACCTTTTGTTCCCGCTTTAATTCTATTAAAAATTCTTTTACGCAATCCGGGTTTTGTATAGTTGCCCGATTGATTGACGGTTGATTTCTTTTTCTTCTTTAATACTTCTTCCCACTTCATAATATCACTTCACATCAGAAATATCTGCACCGCAGTTTTTGCACCTTTTAGCATCCTTTTTGTTTTCTGTTCCACAAACAGGACAGGTCTTTGTTGATTTTTTAAGAAAGTTCCACCACTTCATGTTATCACCTAAAGTTGGCTTTAATTAAATATACTTGTTCTTTACTAATACCATATTCTTTTGATATACTATCGTGAGAATCAACTGCTTTTACTATTTGTTCGACTTCAAGATAACTTAAATCAATATTCTCATCAATCTGCATCTTAGTAATGATTTTATCAATACCGTATTCATTAAAAGGAACGAATCCATATACTACTTCAAGACCTAATTCCTTTCTAACTGCATCATGGGCTTTCAAAAGTTTATGTAATAGAACAGGTAAATCAGTTTGAGCATTCTCAAAGATAGCCTTTAATCTATTGTATTGTGTTTTAGAAGCACTACTCTTTTTAGTTAGAATACCTTGATTTTGGTCTAACCAATGTGGTAATGCGAATATAGGAAATGCCCTTCTATTTCTAAAATCTTCTTCAAATCTTTCTGCTCTTTCGGCAATAGTTTGCCCATTAAAATCATTATTACCACGACTTATATCATCTGTTGCAACCATAAAGTGAAAAATCAAAGCAGCAGCGTAATCATTATTTGCTTCTTCACGGCCAAATATTTCAGTTAGTGCATCAGCGGCAAATTCACCTTGAGTAATAATATCAGCATCTATTTTTATTTCGGGCATAAAGATATTTTCTAAAAAATCAGCAATTGCTCTCATATCTCCAGAATCAATTTCTTCGACTGAACCTTCCATAAGAGTATCGTAAGAAGCAGACATTACAGTGTTTAATCCCAAATCTAAACTTAATACCTGCATAACCTTTGAACCAATACTTGACGCAAAGTTAGGGATTTCAATTGGTAGGCGACCACTGTAAATAGGGTCAAAATAATATTGAATTGCCAAATCCATCATCTTTTGTAATTCTTCTTTAAATGGCTGTAATTCTCCTCTTAATTCTCCTGCTTGATTCATAGAGATAGGAATTTTTGCACCACCTGTTAATCCTTCCATAGAAGTCCCTGCGGCTTCTCTAAACTCTTGAACACTACCCCTTCTTCTTCCTTTAGTGCTTCTTGCTTCGACTTCCATTCTAAATGGTTCACTAATAAGTAAAAGATATAAGTCATTAAAGAAATTTTTAATAACATCTAAGTTATCAGAACTTATATCTTCTTTTTCATCAACTGAAGTAAATTTATTATTTTTTCCTCCATACATATCAGCAAAGTCTTTATTCATCATAACAGAAATAGGTAACGCCATTATATCCACATCACCTTCTTCAAGAATGTTAGTATCTTCTAATTCTTCTAACCATTCTTCAATGTTAGTTCTAGTATCTAAAGTAACTCCTTGACCTTCATCTAATTCTTCTTCAATATTTTGAAGAACATCTAAAAGAGCCGCCTCCATTTCGTCATTAATACCTAATAACTTATCACCTTTATTATATTCATAAATTAACAAAGGGTCAGCATTACCTAAAATTTCTATTATTTTTTCATCCCAAGAAACTTGAGTATCAAGCATTTCTTCCCATTGTCGGGGGTCAATTGTATCTCCTTGTGTGCTGCTAGATGCTGCTACTTCTGACTGTAATTCTTCTGCTAATGCTGAATTAACATCAGCATATTCAACAGGGTCATCAGCGTAAGATACTCCTTCATCTTCCATGGAAAGTAATTTTTCTGTTGCTAATCTTCCGGCAATTAAATTAAAAAATCTGAGGTGGGCTGATTCAAAGTTCTTCGGAATATTTTCAAAGATAGCAATATATTCTAAATTAACAGTTGCTACATCTCTATATAGTTTATCAAAATCCTTTTTAACTTCTGGTTCCCAATTAATTTTTTCAACTGCTAGAAAGAAATTAGTTAAAGCATCAGCAAATTCATTATATTTATTTCCTATTTCTGCCCAATAATTATAGACTTCTATTCTATTAGTTGCTTTAGATACATCAATTGCACCTAAGAACTTATTTATAGGTATATCGCTTACCTTCTTATATTCACTAACATTCATCATATCAGATAAAGTTTGTTGAATTTTATCATAATTATCCTTAAATGCTTGTGGCGTTGCTTCTGCTTCATATGCTGCCATGACCTGTTTATCTTTCATATTTTCAGGTTTAGGATTTCTAATCTGAATTTTACCTGTAATTGATTGATTATATAAATAACTTTCATTAATTCTATTGCCATCAACATACAAATTCATATCTGTTAATGGTCGCAAAAAGGTATCGAATGCGGCTTGGGTATCTCTCGCAACTCTTCCGCCTGTTTTTATTTGGTCTTTAATATACTTTCTTGCAGCAGATATTATGTCAGGAATCTTTTTAAGTTCTTCTTTTTGATTAGAAGAGCCTCTTGCTTTATCTCTTAACTTATCTTCTAAAGTTCTAATAATTTTATTAGTGGTGCTTTTTCGTTGAAGGGGATTAGCAGTAGCCAAATCATTAATTTTTTCCGAAGATAGGTTAAGTATTCCTATTTGTTCTTCTGTTAACTCAACCATTTTACTCACCTAATGTTAATAGATTCTGTTTATCGACAAATTGTTTTTTAGCAGAAATAACTTGATTGTCGGGGAATGATGCAGGATTCTTAGCAAACTTTTCTAAATGTAATTTAAATGCACCAATTAGTTGTTCTTTCGCATTAGAAAGAATGTTTGGCATTTTATCATTTAACTCTTTAGCAGCGTCTTTCGCCTCGTCTGATTCCGGCTTGTCGTCTATGACCTTAAACGCTTCCCTCACATCGTTATTACCTGCATGTTCATCCAACTGTGCGAAGAACCCTAAACTCCTTTCGGGAGTGATTTGCTCTAATGCAGAAGCAGACCTTTCTATCTTAGAAACCAAACCAATTAGACCTCCTTCGCCTTTAAGTTTATTACTTGTTGCTATGAGATATTGTGAAAAATCATCCATGTTTAAAAGTTCATTTCTTAACTTAGCAGTTTGCTGACCAATATCAGTTTTATCTTTACCTTCAGTAATTTTACTTTTAGCGTTCTTTATTCTCTCTTCTAAATTAGAAATCTTAGTTTGTAATCTTTCTCGTAAATCCGCTTTATCTTTAGGAACTTTTGCTAATCTAGTCTTAGCAGCATTTAAAGAAGCATTCATAGTATCTATGGTTTTTTCTGTTCTTTTAGTGGATTCTTCTGTAAACTCAGGAGAAGTAACTTTAAGACCAAACTCGTAAGCATCTTCAGGAGAAAGTGCTTCGCCTTCTATTTTAATAGTAGCATAGTTAGCCCTTTCAATACCAGATAATGTTTGTGTAACTATTGCACCACTTTCGTCTCTAACTTGATTTCCTTCTTCATCAACTTTATCTGATTCATATTTTGTAGGGCGACCATCTTTGAAGTATTCTATTTCTAAATCTTCTAAAGGAAAATCTTCTCGGTCTAATGATTCGTAAAATTTCTTAAAGTCAGCCGCTTCTTTGAGAGTAAAATTACCTTCAAGGTATTGTAATTGTTCTTGTTGTAGTTGTAATCCAGCATTAATAATAGTATCTTCTAGTCGGGCACTCTCGTCAATAATACTTCTAATTTCTGCTCTAACCTTTTTAGGAGTTTTAGTTTCTAAATCCTGTATTCCATCAGCACCTCTAAAAGTGGAAACACTTAATCCACTTGGAGTAGTATTTTCATTTCCCATCAAAGTTTCATAGATTTCTTGAATAATTAATTGTTCTGCATCCTTTTCAGTTAACATTTGGTTAGTTCTTAATACATCAAAGAAAGTCTTAAACCATTCATCACCAGAAAAGTCACTAGTTAGAATTAATTTAGCATAAGGATTTAAATTCATAGAATTAGGGCTGGCTTTATCCAAAAACAAAACTTTAGGAACAGTTGAACCATTAGGAAGTCTTTTTGGTCTAAAGGCTCTTACACTTCCTGTTACTTTATCAACGGCTCTAATATATTTTAATACAGAAGCACCTGTAAATGGCTCAACGACTTCTAATTTTTGACCCGAAGCAACAAAAATCTTCTTTTGAGCGACTAAATTGTTCAAATCTACAGTTTTTTGTCCAATACTTAGTGACCAGCCGGATTTTCTAAAATGTTTGTTATACATTTCTTTGATTTTTTCTTTTTTTGCTACAATATCATCAGAATCAAGAACTTCTCCTGTTTTTTTATCTGTTTTTGGAACCATCGCTGCAATAAATTCAGATTCGGACTTAAAATCAACAGCGATTGTGTCTCCAATAACCTCTCCATCCAATAATTTTGCAAATTCTTCCAAAATTTTCTTATCTGATGGAGGATTTTCAAACATTATTACAGATTTATCGTTAGACATTCGTAAAATATCCAAAGAATCTCTAATATCACGGTGTCTTTGTAAGGTTCTCTTACTTAAATCAGCATTTTCATCTAAATTTTGCAAAATTTCCTTAACTTTTTGAGGATTTGTGTTTCTTTTTGCTTCAAAGGCTTCTTTTATTAACTCTCGGACTTCTGAAAGAGTTAATAATTTTGAAGCATTTTTAATTTTTTGAATATTTTCTCTCATTTGCTCTAAAGTTTGGTCGCCATGAGGCGGTTGTCCAAAAGTTTCCTTTAGTTCTTCCAAACTCAATTGATTATTTTCAATAGAGAGTAACAAACTTTTGAGTGCTTGCGGTGGTTTTGTAAGATTTTTTATTTCATTAACGGCTTTTTCTGTTTCAGCAGCATTTACAATAACATAACCTAAAGAAAACTTATCTCTAGGAACCATTTTAAGTTGCTCAAACCAAGACATATTATCACTTGAATCCAGCATTGTCTAAAATACCCATGATAATTGAAAATATTCCCATTCTCATTTCATCATTTACTAAACTACCCTCTTGTAACATATTCCTAATTGTATTTTGAATATCTTCGGGTTGTTTATCATATTCTTTTTTCATTTCTTTTAGTTCTTCAGGAATAGGAGTATCTTTCCATAACTCATAATCATACTCTCCTATGATTACTTGAGTTAAGGCATTCCAAGAATCTTGCCTTAGTTTAATTATATCATACCAAGACATATTACTCACTCATCTGCTTTAACATACTTTCAATAAAACCCTGTGCTTGCGCTACTTTAGAAGTAGGTTCCATATCACCGTTTAATAAATCTAATAATGCTCTTAATTTTCTCTTAGTATAAAAACTGCTTTCGCCACGATTCTCCCTAAGAGGGTATCTTTTCATTGTATCTTCCCAAGTCATTGTAACTTCTCCTGCATTCTTTTCTTAATATCCAACCAAATCTCAGGATTGTTCTGTGCAAGCACTTCTTGAACAATTTGCATTTGTGCGACAATAATTGTATCTTGTCTCTTATGAACCAATTTACCTTTAAATTCCATAAGATACTTCAAAGATTCTCTAATCTCTCTTGCTAACTTAGTTAAGGCATCAATCATCTTAGGGTCTAAATCATTCCCCAAATTATTGAACACTTGTTCTAAACGAGTATCTAACTTAGCAACATTGTTTGATAGCAATTCAACTTCATTTACTTCCTTTTTTGCTATCATCATGGCCGCAGATTCTTGCACGATTGGCGTTAAGTGGTGCTTCATGTGTCTTTGCACCTGCGCTTTTGTAGTGTTTAGGGCAGAAGAAACAGCCTCACTTGATATATTACCTTCTTTTAACGCTTGTTCGTAATGTTTCCTCATAGGGTCTGTGCATAGAACACACTTAGGATTCGATGACATTTTGTATTCTCCCATATGATTTCTTTGATGTTGGGCCGCAGTTCCGCTTCTCCAATTATAACGAGCATCTAATTCATCACAAGTAACTTGCCCCATTTCCAGCATAGCCTCAAGTTCTTCTCTATCTTCATGTTGACAAAAGCCACACCTTTTACGATTAACAGCCATAATATCACAACGAATCTAAATACCCATCAACAAGATGATAATTTTTCATTTTACCTTCATAATCAGTTCTTCTCGATAATCTCGGAGGATTAGGTAAATCTCTTATTAAAGAAATAATAGCCTCTCTAAAATTTAATATTTTATCAGGGTCATTAGTATCTATATACCTTTCAAGAGTCATTCTAATGGCGGGAACTCTTTCGGTTATAATTGTTGACATTCTATCTTTTCTGCCTTGTTCCATATCATCGGGTGCATATCTATCACCTAATCTTCGTGCTTCTTCCATATCTATTTTTAATATCTTTTTCCATAACATATTATCGCCTCCAAAGATTCATTTGCCACATTTTAGAAATAACTTTGTTATCTAAATTACCTTGAGCCTGTTCTCCGAATTTTTCCCTTCGTGTTTTTCTATAATCAAATCCACGCTTTGTATCTCCTTGCCATGCCCTATAACCATTAGGTGCTTTATCAGTATTCGCTCTCTTTAATGCTCTATCAACTAATTCAATAATAGGAGTAGCGGTGGCTGTTAATCTAAAACTAACAACTGTTCCTGCAATTGCATCCTTTTCATCAACTCTTCCAAGATTTGTAATTTCTCTTGTAGGGGCTTGTTCATTAGGCTTAACCTTGAACTCAGTTGCTTCTAATTCTTTTCTAAGTTTCTGTGTTCTTAATTTACCACCATTACTCCAAAAAGATTGATTCTTAATTGCAGCATTGAAGAACTGTTCAACAGATTTTATTTCATCAATATCAACTGCATCCACGCCCTGTGGAAGATTATCAATAACAACATCTATTTCAACTTCATCTAATTCTTTTGCAGCATCTTGCATAATATACAATAGTCCTCTTGGTTTTGCAAACTTTGTTGAAGTTTCTGAAAATAATGCTTGATGAGGAGGATTATTTCCAGCCATCCAATCATCGGGAACTTTACTAACTCCCTTATCAGGATTATTCTTAACATACCATTCTGTCGCATAATGTCCTTGAACTTTTCTTTCACGGAGTATTTCTCCTGTTCCACTTCTATCAACTTCAGTAAATACAATAAAAGCAGGGTCAAAAGCAGGTGGGCCATTTGAATTAACTTCTTTTCCTGTTCCTTTCATTTGTTCTAATCTTTTTGCCATTCCTTCGATAAGTTTGGCTTGAGCAATAGTAAACAAATTATTGTCAATAAAATCTTCAATAACCGAAAGGAACTGAATAGCACCTTCTCCGTCTCTTCCCTCGTTACGACTTCCTGTTCGTATATTTCCTTGCATGTGATTTCTCAAGAAAGCATACAAATTATCAACATACTTTAGTTGTAAATCTCCACCCGAAATACTTTGGCAATTTTTCCTCCAAGTATTAAACTCGTCAACGAAAGGAAACTTTCCTCCGCCTTGATTGACTTTATTACCTTTATGTGGATTGAAATTCTTTTTCTCCTTTACCATTATTCATCCCTCTTCTTTCTCTTTTTTCGACCCCTAACTACCTTATTAAACATAGCGGGGGCCGATGTGGTAGTAACTGTTCCAGCCATTTTTTCGGCCCTTTCAACATCTGTTCTTCCTGTTGGAAATCTTTCTTTTCCAAATTTGGTAAGGAAATCTCTGTGTTCTTCACCGTATCTATCAACTAAAAACTCCTTATCAACTGATTTAGGTCTAAAATCTCTAACAAGTTTTTTACCTTGTCCTCTTGCTTGAATCTCTAATCGCGCAAATTTTTCTTTATATTCTTCTGCTTTATCTTTAGGCAAACCTTCTGTTAAGTAGTCCACCCAACCAATAATATCTTTTACCTTGTCAACTGCATCTATTTTGATAGTTCCTTGAATTTCAAGTAATTGTTCTAACATGGGATGTAATAGTCTTGGTTCTGTTGCAGGGTGCATTATGAACGATTTTAATCTATAATAAGTTTCATTAGGGAATTGTCCTGTAAATGCGCCATATTCTCTTTGATGTTCAGCCATCGCTTGTTGTTCAAAGCCCATAGCAGCATGAGTCGCTTCGTGCATAATAGTTCTAATAATAAACTCAGTTATTTCTTTTTCAGTAGGTTCTCGCTCATTTCTTTGTTTGAGATACTCATAAACATTCTTATGATTAATTCTAATTTCTTCTTCTATAAAATCTTTTAAAGCAGGGGCTTTACCTGTTTGACTTCCAAAGAATAATAATTCTGCCATTCTTTCAGGAGTAGGGTGACTAACAGCCATAGAATAATGCCCAAAACCCTCAATAGCACCATCAAAGTCTATATCTTCGACTTTTAGGATTTTTTGCCAAGACATATTCATTCCTCCCTCATTGGGCAATTAGGCTTAACTCCGCTTGAAGGTGCAGGTAATTTCAAATTACATTCTTGATATTTAGTTACCATTTGTTGACACCTGCGACAATAGCCTGTTCTTTGGACACGGCTCATTATTTCCCGTTCATCCCATTGTTTAACTATATCTCGCCAACTCAAATAATCACCTAAATATCGTATTGCATTCCTGTTGATTTATTGTAATCATCGTACAGTCTATTAATTTCATTTTGCAATCCATTAAACATTTCTGTCGCTGCTTGTAAATCTTTTTCTTGTCTGATGTAATTCAGGTCTTTGGACAAATCTTCCATATAAAGCACATATCTATCTGCCATCATTAAATCATATAATATATCTTCCATTTCATCAATATGTCCGTGAATTTCTGATATAGAATTAAATGTTAGTTTTTTTTTGACAACGCTTTGCCAATCTTCACTCTTATTGAACTCCATTGGCGAATCATCAGAATCTCCTAAAACATCTTTTTCAAACCTCATTATCAAATTCTTGAGTTTGCTTTTCTTTAATGAATCTTGCCAAGAAGCATTCTTACTATCATCGAATCTTAATTTTTTAGCCATTTCTCCAAGTATTTCTTCCATTTGCATACGATGAAGTTTATCAAAGTAAGGTTTTCCTTTTAATTTACCCAAAAGCGCACTCATTGATTGAAACTCGTCTTGAGTATAACTTTCATCCGATTCTATTGCTTCACGAATTTCCTTAACATATTTATCCACTGTCTTTCTATTTGCAGAATGTTGTTTACTTGAAGATAATTCCTGAGTAAAGGTAAGAACCATTCTATCTAAAGCCTGTTTTAGATTAGTGTCTTTTACTTCTGCCGCTAATTCCTTTACTTCTTCTTGAGCGACTTCTGGTGTAATTTCGGCTGACATTTCATTAACTGTCTTTTCAGGCTTAAATCTTTTACCTCTTGAAACTGCCGCAGCCCTTACTTGAGTAGCATTTCTATTTTCCGCTTCGGCCTCAGTTTCATAACCTAATCTTCTTGATGGTGCAATTAGAGAATATTCTTTTCCTGTCTTTTCACTAACTTCACCAGCAGCCCTTTGATTTCTAACATAAAATCTTCCCATCATTCCTTCTTGAATTAAACTAAGTAGTTCTTTTCTTTCAGATGATGGAACATTGAGTTTATCCACATAATCTTCTGCATATCCTTTAATTTCTTCTTTTGCGTCAGTGTCTAATTCGTCACCACGCATTACTTCTCCCATTTTCCTAATAATCATTTTTTATCACCCTATCTCTTAATAATCCTGTAAAACATTTGGTCGTAAGGGTTATTATAACTTATTATTTTATGAGTTTTATTACTAAATTTTTCTTCAAGCATTTCTTTAGCAAAAGCCAACCTTGATTTTTCTTCTCCTTCATCAACGGCAAAATCATATTCCGTTACATCAGGCATATTCTTTGGCAATTCCTTATAGTGTTTTATTTGTTCTTTCAATATATCTTGCCAAGTCATTTCTTTTCACCTGTAATCAAATCTCTTTTCTTTTCTTTTTCTGCCTTATCTAATTCTTTAGATTTAGCGTCAAACCAAGTATTGAGTAAATTGCATCGTGTCATATTAATCATCTCTTATATGTCCTGCTTCAATTGCTTTTCTTAACCATCTTTTTAATTGTTCTGAAGATGCGTCTTTTTTAATCAAATCTGCTATTTCATCTAAAGCATCTAATGGAGTCATCATTTTAGTTATTTGATTTCTCCATGTCATGTTAATCAACCCATCCTTCCCTTAGCACGAATTAAGTCTTTTTTCTTTAATTCAAACCTTAGTGCTTCAAATGTGTTTTTGTCATATTTATCTTCTAAAGAATTAATTAAATAGTTAACTATTTTTTTCTCATCTTTATCAAACTTGCCCATATTATCCTTTGCTAGTTTAATAAAATTAGATACATTTTCTTCGTTCTTAATTATATCTCTCCAAGACATATTAATCACCTTTCAAATCTCGCACCCGCTATTCTATCCACTCGGTCTTCTTCTGCCATTTCGCCATGTATCATTTGTATTTCCATAAGTGCATTTTTTACAAGTTGTTCTAAATCCTTTCTTTTGATTTTCTTTTCTTTTTGAAAATCAAAAATAATCTTCACTAATTCCGGTATATCAGAGTCATTTACTTCTTTTTTAATCTCATCTTTCCATGTCATAATAATCAATTCCTGTTATTTGTTCATAATGAAGTAAAATTTCTCAAAAAATTTGGCGGAATTTTTTTGCCACTTGCGCCCTCATTTAAAATTTATCATTTGTATTCCCAGAATAAAAACTATTCATTTAATTATATTTGTTTAAAGATTATAAGTTTGGCCGCCGTAATAAATCGTTGTTCAGTATTTGTTTTAAAAATCGTCTAATGAGGTTTGCACACGGAAACTTTTTAAGTATTTGTTCAGTTTTGACCTTACTAACTGTATATTTTTGGTTATTGTTGATAAAGATTGTTTCTCCTCATTTGTAAGTTCTCGCATATTTGGGCGTTCTTTATTTACATCTTGGAGGGTTTCTTTGATTATGGTGAATATCTGATTTAAATGTTCTAATGCCTCTTTCTCAGCAGACATGCCGTATCAGTAAATCGTAACAAGTCATACCATATAATATGAGAGGGTCAAACTTGATAGAATTAAAGTTAATGCTTCAAAATAGATGATTTAGAGCGATTTCATTTAAACTTGTAAAAATAAAAAATTTTGATACAAAGCATATGGTTGGAATGAGGAGTATGCGTAGTGCATATCTGTGAAATAGGGGGAATATTATAAGATTAAACTTTATGAGCATCTATAAGTCTAATTAAACCGCTATTGGTAACTTCTCAATGTTTATTTACCAAGCCTATATATTATAGAAACAATATGCCTATTCAATTAATGTTTAATATGCACAATGAATACTATTATTACCTTCTCATATAGCCTCTATGAACCATATGGTTTTGCTTTGCAAGTGTAACGCAACCCCAAAATGAGGCTACGGGGAATAAATGAACATCATTCCTCCTCTTCGCCTCCTTCTGTGGATTTAACCGGAGGCGGGGTTAGTGCTGGAATATCCCCGTTCATGGTTCCATCCCACCTATTCTCCTTATATCCCTTTACGAGAGCGTCATAAGCCTTTTTGCCCATAACTCTCGCAAATTCGTTTACATCGGCATATGCACCGCCTGTTCTGCCATGAGGCAAAACAACAGTCATTACCAATTCTGGGTTAGTAATACCCGCAAAGGCAGCAATTACCGCATTCTTCACAGAAGTCGCACTTACCTCTATATCGTCTGGTAATGCCGATTCTCGGCCCCTGCGGGCTTTCGGGAAAGACTCATATTGTGAGCCTATTGACCTAATTGCTGTCCAATATGTTGAACGCAATTCATCGTCATTACAATTATTTCCTAGTGTAATAGATAATGCAATTGCTTGTCCTGCATCACCTATATCCTGCGTATTTAGCCAAGATTGAACCTCGGCAGTATTCTTATTCCAATTCTCTAACTTCATAATAATTCCTCCAATAAAGAAATGCTACATTTATTCCCCATAGCAACAAATAGATGCTGTGGCGGATAAGGTTGTTTATTATACAAGCGCAAAGCGATAAACAACCATATGGTGTTACTTTGTAAAACCCTAGAATAATTGACAATATTTCATATTACCATGTCTAAGGAACATATACAACTATTGGCTGAATCTTCAAAAATACTACATTCATACTTCCAAGAGAAGTTTGCTAATGCGGTTATGACTGATATGAAGTGGACTGATGAACCTGATGCTATGATTAATCTAATCATTATGGAAATGGAAGGTGATGTTATTTGCTCAGAAGTGGCAAAAATCGGTATTGCAGAAATAACGCTCATCATGAAAGGCATGTTTTAGTGCTTTTCATGTGGTAATCTCAAAGTTCTTACCATATGGTATTGCTTTGTCAATACCCTGAGTTTAAATGAATAAACTCTTTGGAGGTCGTTTGACCTTTTGGGCTTTCTTATATCGTGCAAGAATAGCCTTTTCAGGCTTATAGCCCTTGAAATAGGCTTTAGCGTGGATTTTACTATACCACTCGCCCGAATCAAGGTTATTCCAATCCTTACGCATTTGAGCGCGCTTTTTAGCGTAATACTCATTACGAGATTTTATCATATTGTTATTGATTTTAACCAAAAACTTTCCTCTTTTTTGTGCGTATCTCATATTATCACCGTTGTTATTTATTGAATGTAATGGGCTAAAAAGTGACACAATTCAGGTTAGGTTGCCGAAGAGTATTGTTATTTTAATTGGTATTAATAGCCCGTTGAATAGAAGTGGAGGCAGGATTAATTGTTTTACCTGCATTTGTGGAGGGGTTTCCCAAGATACAATGTCTGGTGCATTATAACCCACAAAATAGTATATAGTCAGCGTTTGGTAAACTACGACCTTTTCCCTGTGAATATTTAAGTCAGCGACTAAACCGCTTAAATAAACCATCGGGCGAGAACCACCTCGATATACTTACCTTAGAACTCTTGATAATTCTTATTCAGTCACTCCGTGCCCAAGTGCCCTTGAGCATTAAATTGCATTATTTTGTGAATAAGGTTTGATTAAACGCAAAGCGTAATCAAACCATATGGTTCAATAACTTTGTCTCGGTAACGAAGTTGAACCTTATGAGCGATATAGCGGTATATTACCATGCAAGACACACCTTATTGCGAATGTTGCGAAATACCGATGATTACAGGAGATGAAATCTTTGAATGCCCTCAATGCGGGGATTGGATTGGATGGGATTCTTATTACGAACAAAAGGCTTTTCGCTTGGGAAGAATGTGGTAATGGCCTTCGGGTCACTATCTCAAAGATAAGACCATATGGTAACACTTTGTAATACCATATATCCTAAATATTTCATTTATTCTTCTTCTTCTACAAATGCGGCCCATAATGGCTCTCCTGTGATAATTGACTTGAAATTAGGGTCGAAACCTTGACTGATGACCAATAACTGTTCTAATCGGTGATTCTCAAGCAATATCTCCTTGATATACTCCTGTATCTCTTCCCATCGCCAAAACTGCATTTCATAGCCTATTTGGGTTTCTCCTATCCAATCTATGTAGTTGAATACATTATCAAAATCGTCTATGTCTTTATCGGCGTATTTCCAACCTCCTAGCGTTTCAACTCTATTTGGGCCTTCATTACACCAACAATTCAATTGAGGCTTACACTTCTTGCAATCGGTTTCAGTGCCAAAATTGATGTTCATTCCTGTTCACCTCCGAAAATTGCTGGCTTTACATCTGAAACCGGATGTGCTTTTATTTTGAAGCCTCCCAACGCTAAACTGACCATTTGCATGTTCAGCATGGTTTTCATGTCTTCTTTGTTGTCAGCCCAAAAATGAGCGACATTATCCACTATCATAAAATCTGTTCTTCCTCTTGGCATATTTTTTCCTCCTTTTTCCTTAATACTGCCCATCTCACAAAATTCTGAAAATAATCCGAGAATCTTGGAAAATTATCGGAACGGGGGTTTTCAAAGCAAACCATATGGTTTGATGCTTTGGTCAAACCCCCCGAAAGAGGCTACAAGGGCAAACTTGTAGTATCATTCTTCTTCAGAACCTCCATCGTCTGAATTATCTGATTTTATTGGTCTTGGAGTGATTTGAGGCACTCCATTTCCATCAACAGACTCGCCATCCCATCTATTGTCCTTAATAGATTGAATCATGTAGTTATGTGCATCCTTACGCATTTTAGCAACCAAATCGCCGAAAGAGCCGAATACACCACCTGTTCTTCCATGTGGAACAATTACAGACAGGATTAGTTCGTGGTATTCAGTAGGGATTGCAGCAATAGCAGTTGCCACGCTCTCCTCCACAGTCGCCAAAACAAGTTCCTGTTCGTCTGATAGTGTTGATTCTCGGCCCCTCCTCGCAGCAGGAAACCCCTCCATTGTTGAACCAATAGAGCGAATTGCTGTCCAATAGGTGCTTCTTAATTCGTCAGTAGCAGCATTATCTCCTAATGTTAGGGATAACAAAACTGCACTCAAGTTATCGCTAGGCTCTTGATTTTCAGCCCATGCTCGCACTTTGTTTGTGTTTAGTGTCCAATTCTTCATCTTCATTTTTTACAACTCCTATGTTTAGAATTACTACTCATTTGCCCTTTGTAGCACTATAAGGGAATAGTGGCGTATATGGTCTAATACTGCAAAGAAGCATTAAACCATATGGTTGTAACTTTGTGATAACCCCGAAGGGTTTCAAGGGTATCTCCCTCTCTTTTTGAAGAAAGCCTCCCTCTTTCTCAATTGTCTTTTGCTCATACCGTATTTTTTACAGTTCTTTCTAAAGTTTCTATAATTATCTGTTTCTATCCAATTCATTCTAAATCCCCCACTAATTTTACTAATTCGTCAGAATATGCTTTAACTAATTTTAGGTTAGTCACCCATTTTTTAGATAAATATTCTTCTTGTAATTGGTCTTTACAAAATATATTTAATAATTTATTTACCTTTTCTATTCTTTCATTCATTTTAATTCCTCCTCATTGATTGCTTGCATAAATCTGTCATGGTCAAAATTAGAATTATTATTTTTTAATTCTGTGCAAATAGTTCTCATCATGCCATGATAATTGATTCTGCCATGATATAAATCATTTTTAACAACCTTTCCTAATATTTTAGCCAATAGTTTGTAATGTCTGCGCTGAAACATGGTTATAGGATAATTCGGTATTAATAGGATTGTTACCACAAAGTGCCACAATCATATGGTTGGGATATGTCCGAAAGAGCGTATTTATCCTAATTTGCAGTATATCCCGCAACATGAAAAGGGCTAATTTTTCAGACCCATGAATCGTGTAAATTTTTACAGTCTAGTTCAATTGTTGTTATATTAATTCGTATTCTAATAATATACTAATATAATATAATATACAGATAATTTCGGTTGTCTCATCCAAAAATGAAATGAGACGAGACGACCCATGAAAGAATCTTCAAGGTTATGTAACATAAGTATATATTTTTAATCATCTTCTCATTATCTCATCTATCTCATCTATCTATCTATCTTCTTCTTCTTCTCTTAGAATCATAGGGATATGGAGAGAGAAATATACAGGTAATACATGAGACGAGACGAGACAACTAATTATTACTTGTTTTGGCAATTTTCATAAGGGTTGTGTAGCATAAGCCCGTTATCTCATAACGAGACAGTTAGCGAGACAGTCTCTTGTCTCATCTCGTCTCAGAAAGAGATATTTCTTATTTCATTGGCGTTTTATTATCGCTAATTGATTTCATTAGTTTTTGTTTAGGCTAAAAATTATCAATTAATCGTTTTCTAAAAAGTGAAATAAGAGTGACATTGCTGCCATATAAACCCCTTGATTTTGAATTTTTTTCATCGAAGTTGATAGGCAAGGCAATAATCTGAACTCCTTTATATACCCTAAGAATCTTGCAATCTTGCCCTGAAATGGGCGGGAGAGAGATTAGTATGAATGATACAGAATGGAACTCACTTCACATCGAAGTGACAGAATATCTTGAGGCAGACCAAACCCTTGATGCAGGATTGCGTCAAGTTGTGGAATTGAACCTACAAATAGGAAACAACAACCCTAATGAGAGAGTTGCGGCACTAGGCGCACTAAAGGCTCTATTAAAGGGAAGAGACGGAACTCCGTTCCGAAGAGGGCAAAAGCCATCTGTTCCAGCAGCAGTTAGAGTTTCAATTGACAAGATTTGTGGCGTAGTTGAAGAAGCAGCAGTTAATTACTTCAACCACGATGCAATTATTGGTGCAGTTTCATTTAAGCACAGTAAGTCCGGTGGCGGTGCTTATGAGAGCGCAGAAGACTATGCTTCAGCAGTAGTTAAAAGAACCAAAAACAGTCTATCAAAGGCATTTAAGGATGGTTCTTGGGATGGTAGCGTTGAATCGCTTCTATCCGATAACCAAACAGAATGATTTTATTCATTCAATAAGGTTGGTATAACGGCATAGCCGTCTTTCGGGACATTGGGGGGTTCGCCCCCCTTTGTTCCTCAATTTTTCTTAATGGCACATATTGTAGCCATTACATCTTATTCAAGCGTCATAGGGGGGTGGCGCACACCTATATACGCCCGCCGAGGGTGGGATTGTGTCCAAGAATCGAATGCGAAGTTATTTCACTTCGTTCAATTTAATTGATACAAATTAAAACTTATGGGGAGAAGTTGAGTTCAAGAGGCTACAAAATAAAATTAGCATTTTTGTTATTACCTCCAATTCTCACAAAAATGCAGAACTCCTTCTCCCCTCATATTCAACAATAACAGTAAAAATAACAATGGAGATAAAAACATGAAATATACAAATGAACAAGCCGCAATCTTTGATTGCATAGAAAATACAGAAAACCACCTAATTGTAAATGCAGGTGCGGGAACAGGTAAAACAACAACAATAGTTGAAGCAGCAAATAAAATTGGTGATAAGAAAGCCGCATTTTTAGCGTTCAATAAATCTATTGCAACTGAATTAGCCGAAAGACTACCAAGTGATGTTGAAGCAAAAACCTTTCACGCATTCGGATTCGCAGCAATTAGAGCAGCAGGTGTTAAGACTAAAGTTAATAACTTTAAGTTAAATAACATTATTAAAGAACTATTGGGTGCTGATTATCATATTGCACCACTAAGAAAATTAGTATCTTTAGTCAAAGGCTCTTTGATTGAAGGTAATAATAAGAATGCTATTCTCAGACTTATTGATGAATATAATATTAATTTTAATTCTGAGAGAGAAGAAGAAATAGCGATTCAAACAATTCCAGCAATTCTAACACTGTGTAAAACTCAAACTTTCCACATTGATTTTGATGATATGATTTGGATGCCATTAGTAAATGACTATCCTTTCCCAAAATATGATGTTTTATTTGTTGATGAAGCACAGGATTTTAATGAAAGTCAAAGAGAAATGATTAGTAAATGCGTAAATGGTGGCCGATGTATTATTGTCGGTGACAAAAACCAAGCAATTTACGGATTTAGAGGTGCTGACTCTAACTCAATTGAGATGTTTAGACAGAGACTTCAGAAAGGTGAAAGAGAAATAAGCGAATTTCCTCTATCAATTACATGGCGTTGTCCTAAGTCTGTTGTTTCTGAAGCAAACAGATATGTCAAGGAGTTTAGTGCGCCCGATTTTGCAATTGATGGTAGCGTTATAGAAAATGCACCTTTTAATCCACAACGAAATGATATGGTTCTATGCCGATACAATGCACCATTAGTTAGTGCTTTCTATGATTTGATTAGTCAAGGCAAATCCGCATATGTTCTTGGTCGTGATATGACAAAGGGTTTAATTACTGCGGTTCAGAAGGTTAGCAAGAATAACTATATGGGCGTTGAAGAGTTTTGGCAATTGTTTATGCAAGACTATGATTATAATTACAATAGACTAATGAATCTAAATAAAGAGAATCAAGCGATGGCTCTTGAAGATAAAAAGGATTGTATTCATATTTTTGTGCAAAAAGCCACAACTGTTGGCGGTATTATTGAAGAAATTAAAAGAGTATTCGATGGTAATGATGAGGGAGAAATTATGCTATCAACTGTTCACAAGGCTAAAGGACTTGAAGCAGATAATGTATATATTCTCGCAACAGATAGAATGCCTCACCCATTTGGAGGGCATGAAGAAAATAATATTTGCTATGTAGCAATAACAAGGGCTAAAAAGAATTTATTCTTTGTTGGCCCAAAACCCGGAATAGTAGGAGGAATGTAAATATGAATAAAGAAGTAGCATTAGAAAATTTTGTTTGGAATATGTTAGAACAAGAATATGGCGAAATAAGATACCCAGTTAGTCATGAATTAAAACATGAACAACTAATTGCAGTTATTGAGGTATTAGCAACGGCACATACACAATTTGTTGATAACCCTAGTTCTATTAATTGGAATATAATGATTACTGCTATGGCAACATATCAGTATTGGAAACAAAAGGAAGTGGAATAATGTTAGAAGATATATTAGAATGGTGTGGATATAATTCAGCGTTTAGTATGCTGAATGATAATATGAGTAAAGAAGATTTGTTGCATCTATTGGAGTCTATTGTTGATAGTCCAGCAGATGCAGCAGACTTCATTAAGGAAGAAGTCGAAGAGATTGCCAAGAAAACCTATGAATGGGTTGATATGGATGCTGCTATTAATAGAGCAGAAGATTTAGCATATCTGATTTTTAAAGATGGAGATGATTAAATATGGGATATTACGAAGCATGTTGTGAAATAATTCAAATAGGCGAAAAAGGTTGGGATAAGCAACCTACAACTATTAGAGAAATGTATGATGAGTTTAATCTTATCATGACTGACAAAGGATTTCCCTATGATAATAAATATTATTGGGTAGGTTTGATATTAAGTTTAAATAATGAGGAGTGATAAATATGGGATATAGAAGTGATGTAGTAATAGTAACAAAAATTGAGAATAAAGAACTTGTAAAACTTTTACAAGAAGATGAAGAAGCAGCCGAAGAACAGTATTTCTTTAGTATGAAGGATTATAACGGTAAACATATGGAATGTTTCTTTACAAGATATGAATATGTTAAATGGTATGAATCCTATCCTCAAGTTGATAAAATTGAGGCGGCTATGCGTAAAATAGAAGATGATGAATCTTTTGGATTTATGAGAGTGGGCGAAGATTATAATGATGTTGAAGTTATAGGATTGCCTTATGACTTTAATGTAGGACTATCAAGAACAATTGATATAAATTATGGAGATGATTATTATATCCATAATCCTAAACAAACTAAATTGGATGTGTGAATATGGCGGAAACTATCGTAGCAAAGAGAGAATTAGGTAATGGTCGTTGGGATAGAGCATTAAAAAGAAATATGACTGAATTATCAGTAGCCGATAATTACGAAGATGCAAAACATGAATGGATTGCAACGGGAGAAGTTTGGTGGAGTGGTAATGAAGCAATGCCCGATTGGGTTCGTAATTCAAAAATGGGATATGGTAAATGTCTTTGTGGACATATTGTAGTTTATCACTTTCAAATTACTAATACTGAAAATGGTATTGTTGAATGTGTTGGTTCAGACCATATCAATACTTATCTAATTATGCGAGCAATTGCAGAAGATGAAGATAGACCAATTGAAACTATTACTGACGCACAAATTCAAGAATGGATTGATGTAAGAGTAAAGTCTATGAAAGCAGAAGCATGGTGGAAAGCAAATGGTGAAGCATTTGAAATGATGTTTAATGCAATTAAAGAGATTGATTTGAGATATAATGTTCATATTACAGGTGAGTATTATGACCAAAAAACTCAGTGGTATCAGAAAAAAACTAAACTAAGAAAGCGTGGCGAAGGTCGTTATGCCTCAGATAATTATAAAATGGCTTCAATTGTTTGGAGATGGAATCATCCCGATAATCCAAAGGCTCAAATTAATACCACAGGTTTTCCTAATGATAATCTAATGAAAGACTTATCTTTATTATTCTTAACTAAAGACAATCTTATTGCTAAAATGGAAAAAGAAAAGTCTCGAAGAGAAGAAAGAATCCGTAAATTAGAGGAAAAGAGAGAACGAGAAAGAATTAGAAAAGAAGAAAGGAGAGCAAGAGAAAGAGCAGAAGAAGCCGAAAGACTCCGTATTTACAATCTTCCCGAAAATGTTGAAAAGCGCAGACTTGAAGCAGAACAACGGGAAAGAGATAGAATAGCAAGAGAAGCAGAACAAAAGCGTCTCTTTGAAGAAAGGCAAGAAAGAAGAAGACAAGCAGAAATAGCCAAGCAGGTTCAGAATGAAGAAATATTGCGAGACAATAACGATAAGTTTGAAAATCTGTGCGGTTATTACGACATTCCTATCTTTGATGAAACTTTTGCTCAGAATGATTGGGAGAGAAACTTTTTGGCTGATATTAAAAAGCAATTACTTAAAGATAAGCCAATGTCAACTAATCAATTACAGACTCTTAGAAGAATAATGGATATTGATTTAGCAACTGCTAAACAAGTAAAGTATCTTGAAAGTTTAGGGGTGTATAATGCACACACCTATACTAAGAGAGAAGCAAGTAAAAAGATTAAAGAATTGTTAAAGATTAACGAATTGTTAAATAATAATGAAGGATATAAAGGTCATTTAAAAGATAAAAAATTACATGAATAATATTCTCTAGGGGTTTTAAGGTAGTATGTTTCCTTTCATTGGCCCCTTTAGAAATCGCAGGTTTAACCGTAAAAATTACCTATTCGGTTGTCGCTATAACTCATAAGGTAGTTTTCCTGCACTTGAGGTTTATACAAATAAAAAGAACAAACAACTCCGGCACTGTGCGTAGGGTGTAGTGTTTGTATAAGGGATTTGATAACATGTATTCCTGTTCTTCCTCACACTTTAAGGTGATAATATGATAAATTGGATTAAAAAATTCTTTGTAACTGAAAAGAAAGAACCGACACCCAAATGTTTTATTTGTGGTCTTGGTGCAAAGTATCATATGTTAATCGAATTTCAAACAATGGAGTTAGAAGAGTTAGATAATAAAATATTAATAAAAATATGTAGTGGTTGTTATGACAATGTTAATGAAAGATATAATCCCAAAGACGAACCACCGGTTATACAAGCCGGAGTATTTGAGGCGCAGTTGGGATATGGAAGAAAAAAGAAAAAGAAGTTTTAAGGCTCTAAGAAAGGCTGGTATTCCTTATCATAAAGCATACCAAATATCATTAAAGGAGATGATGAAATGAATGAAGATATAGATAAATTAAAAAAGAATGTAATAGTAATAGAACAATCAATGGCTATCCTAAAAGAATCCATAATTGGGCTATGTTCGATAGCGTTAGCACATATGGACAATGGTGATTTTGATAAAGCAAGAGAAACTATTCTTGGAACTATAATTAGTATTGAAGGAGGCGGAGAACAATGAGAGAAAGTCCGTTTTATTTTGATGAGAAAGAATTTTCTGAAGCATTAGATAAACTCAGTATGGATTTTTTCGGCCATACTAATTGGGAATTTGTAACAGGCAAAAAGCGAAGATACTATGTTTTCAAGTTTAATGTCCCATATCCTATGGAGGATTTAAAATGAATATATTCGCCCTATCAAGAAGCCCTCAAGAATCAGCAAGACAAATGTTAGATAAACATATTGTCAAGATGCCAACGGAAACTTGTCAAATGTTGCATACTAATATTGTTTACATGCAATATGTTCATACTTACGGTAAAGAACCACAATTAAAAGACTTAAAGGCTTTTCATCAAGAGATTGGTTCGGAATTAATGAAGCCAGCCATGCTAAACCACCCCTCAACCATTTGGGCGAGGCAATCTTTGGATAATTTTGATTGGCTTTTATATCATGGTGTAAGTCTTTGTGGTGAATACACTCATCGTTATGAAAAAGAACACGGAACACAAAAAAGAATTGTTGATTGTGGTTTATACCGTGAATTTATTGAAAATCACAATTATCCTTTAGATGAACTTACTCCTGTATCAATTGCTATGGATGATATGTATAGAATAGAAAATACATTTGATGATGAGTGGGATTTTGTAATAGAATCTTATCGTCATTATTATCTTGAAGGTAAATGGCGTTTTGCTGAATGGCGTAAAGACCGCAGACCGGAATGGTTTCCAGCAAACCATTTTGCTAAAAAATATAATGTTGGTGTTAGAAAATATAATGAGAGAAACCCTAAGTTTCCAAGATTAGAATTAAGTGAGGAATTAGAATGACTTTAGATACAATTAATTGGGAAGAACAAGCGCAACAATTTTTAAAAGAACATGGAAATGACGATAATCATATCCATGAATGGGTTGATAGTTTAGTTCCTATTTATTATTATGATATAATGGTTGAAGCAAATAGAGCGCGAGTTTACCATGAAAAAATAAAGGAACATGAAGTAGGAACAGAACTATGGAAAATATTACAACAGCATATTTATCATTCTTATCATGAAAAATTTATGCAAGCATTCTTTAACGCATTGGAGGATTTTGATGAAAGTTAGAACCCAAGAAAGGTGTATGGCTTGTAATAAAGTAATTAGTAAGAAAAGATATTATTGCTATTCTTGTTTTAATGATTTAGAAGAAAAGGCAGGTGAAGTAAATGAGTGAAGAATTAAAGTTTCCAACATTAGCAATACAGTTGAAGAATGAAACGGGTATTCCATATGATATGCCCGAAGATTGGTTAGAAACCGTTTTGACGATTTCCAATCTGATTTATCAAAAGTATCAAGTTGGTATTGATGTTGTTTATGGGTCAGCATCAAGAGAAGGATTTATTATTTTAGAAAAGGAGTGTCATAAGAAATGAGTAAACATATAGATGATTTTGATGAGATTATAAAGTCTATTGGAAAAGGAGATTCAGATAATCCTGATGTTATAGACCGTAAATTGCTTAACGCTGACGCTTTATTTCAAAAGGTTTCTCTAGAGTTTAGAGAAAACCCAACTTTTACAAATAAAGTTAGATTAGATATGGCTATTGCTGCTATAATGTTTTGGACTAAGCAAAGCAAAAAGGTATTTTCTTTAACGGAGGAATTTTAATGAATGAATGTGAAAAATGTAATGGAAAAGGTTGGTATGAAGTTCCTAATTACCGACTTGAATGTATTGAAAGAGTGGAATGTATTGATTGTCTTTTAGAAAGTCAATATCAAGACCATCTTAAACTCGAATTATCTCAACTGTTATGCAACGCAAGTCCACAGAAACTTGCACAGATTGTAGCAGAATTAGTAGTTAATTCAGTAAACAGGAACAAGAATGACGACCTTGAGCGCATTGAGGGTATCATTCACACTAAGAATCTAATGAACGCTTTAGCGTTAGGAGATGCTTATTCCCGCTAGGAAAAAAGGAAGTGAAATAATGAATACAAATGTTGAATTTAGAATAATAGATACGGCAGAAATGCCACCGATTGTAATAAGCCAAAACGAGAACGGAGAACCAAAGGTAGTGGTTAATACTTATCATAAACTATGGATTAGTTTACATAGAAGAACAATTGCAGGTATTATTGAAGCACTACAAGAAAAAATGGATATGCTCTTAACAAGTTTCTTACAAGAGCAATACAAGTTTGAACAAATGGATAGAATGGAGGATTAAAAATGTCAATAATAAAACAATGCGAAAGATGTGATTCTTCTTTTGCTACAAGAAGTAATACGAGCGCAAGATGGGAAAAACTGTGTAGTGCTTGTTATAATGAAAAAAGAAGAGCGAGCATTATTTCCAATGCAGAAGATAAAACTGCAAGAAGTATATCTGCTATTGAAGATAGAATGCTTGCACTTGAAGAAACAATAAATAGTCATATTCCTGCTCTTGTTGGTGCAGAAGTCAGTAATCATCTTGAGAATATTATTGGGCAAGATATTATTGATAACTTAATGAAAAGGGCTATGGAATCAATTGAAGACTCAATGCAAAGTTTTGTTGACAGACAAATCAAATTTGAAAATAAGATTCAGAGACAGTTAACTACTTTGAATAATAAAATAATTTCATTAATGAAAGATAAAGGTGAGTAAAATGGCAGATAAATTAACAAAAGAAGATTATAAAAATATAGCGAAAGGAGTAGGGAAAGGACTAATTCAAGTTACTTGGTTAGGAATTATGATTCCTTTTGCAGTATGCGGCTTAGGTTTAATACCTAAATTAAAGGAGGCCGACTATCCGTTAGAGTGACGGATGAACTCCTTTATATACTTTGGAAGAGTGGAGATAGTAAGAGAGAGTGATTTATAATGATTAAGATTAGAATACAGAATGAAACAGGACACACTGAATTGGTATTGGCTAATTCAGAAGTAATAGAGCAAATAGATAGACACCCAACTCATTGGATTTTTATTGACAATGAAATGGTTAGCCGTGAATCGGTTAATTCAATTAATTGGGATGAAGTAACTCAAGTGGACTTAACCCCCGCTATTGTTGGAGGAAGTCTTTAAGTTAAGTAATTGACTTACTCTTCCACAACTACGGGGGTAGTATTAGGTTTAATCCGCCTAATGCTATCCCCTTTTTTGGGTGATGTTGCCCGATTTACTCAACTTTATTGATGAAAATGGATTAAAAATTATGCTAGATTTAAAAGGCTGGAAATTATCAGAAGCCATAACAATTAAAGACCTAGCAATCGTAAAGCCCGACTTTTATCCGCCTACGCATATCCTTGCGGTAGGCAAGAAGGGATATATTTATGCGGATGGTTCGACCCGTATAGAATACGCAGGGCAAGTATTTTCTTCGACCACAGATTTGTTAGAATCTTTTGGTGAGGATGCTATACTTGACTTTAAGAATTGGGTATTTCTTGAAGAAAAAGAATGGGTAGTAACCGATGGTAAAAATTGGTTATCATCTTTTTCTAACCTTGCTGAATTACCTAAGAGAACAAAATACAGGTGTTAGTTATGTTAAAACAAAGTCCTAATAAAAAGATATTATCAGATATTACAGTTCATATGAAGTATGCCAAATTCAAACCTGAATTACAGAGAAGAGAAACTTGGGATGAAATATGCGAAAGAAACATGAATATGCACATTAAGCACTATCCTCAATTAGAACAAGATATTAGAAATGTTTATCAGTATTTTGTAAAACCTAAACTTGTATTGCCATCTATGCGCTCAATGCAGTTTGGTGGAAAGCCTATTGAAATATCTCCTAATAGAGTATATAATTGTGCATATATGCCAATTGATTCTTATTTAGCATTTAGTGAGGCTATGTTCTTATTACTTGGTGGAACAGGTGTAGGTTATTCTGTTCAAAGACACCACATAGATTTATTGTCTGAAATTCAAAAACCAAATCCACAAAGACAACGAAGATATTTAATTGCTGATTCTATCGAAGGATGGGCTGATGCAGTTAAAGTATTGATGGAATGTTATATGGGAATTAGAACATCAACTCCTGTATTTGATTATTCAGATATTAGAGAAAAAGGTGCTATATTAATTACTTCTGGAGGAAAAGCACCGGGTTCTCAACCATTAAGAGAATGTCTCGTTAAAATAGAAGGTATTTTACAAAACATTCCTAATGGAACTAAATTAAGTCCTATTCAAGCACATGATATTATGTGCCATATTGCAGATGCAGTATTAAGTGGCGGTATTCGGAGAGCCGCTATGATTAGTTTATTCTCCGCAGATGATAATGAAATGATTTCATGCAAATCTGGTAATTGGTGGGAAAATAATCCACAAAGAGGCCGTGCAAATAACTCCGCAGTATTATTGAGACATAGAGTAACCAAAGAGTTTTTTATGGACTTATGGAAAAGAATTGAATTAAGTGGTAGTGGAGAACCCGGAATTTATTTTAATAACGATAAAGATTGGGGAACAAATCCTTGTTGTGAAATCGCTTTACGACCATATCAGTTCTGTAATTTAACAGAAGTAAATGCTTCTAATGTAAAAGACCAAGCAGATTTAGAACAGAGAGTTAGTGCCGCTTCTTTCTTAGGAACACTACAAGCAGGTTATACTGATTTCCATTATTTAAGAGAAGTATGGAGAAAGAACTCTGAAAAAGATGCACTATTAGGTGTATCAATGACAGGAATTGCTTCTAATATTGTTGAGCATTTAGATTTAGAAATGGCTGCTTTTGAAGTAAAGAAAGAAAATGAAAGAGTTTCTAAGATAATTGGAATAAATCCTGCATCAAGAACAACCTGTGTTAAACCTGCTGGAACCACTTCTTTAGTATTAGGAACTTCAAGCGGTATTCATGCTTGGCATAATGAATATTATATTCGCAGATTAAGAGTAGGAAAGGATGAAGCGATTTATTCTTATCTATTAAACAACCATCCTGAATTAGTTGAAGATGAGTTCTTTAATCCAACAAAACAAGCAGTAATCAGTGTGCCGCAAAAAGCACCACAAGATGCAATTACTAGACATGAATCAGTATTTGATTTATTAGAAAGAGTAAAGAATTTTAGTATTAGATGGGTTCGTGCTGGACACGCTGATGGATTAAATACACATAATGTTTCAGCGACTATTTCTATTAAAGAAGATGAATGGGATATTGTTGCGGATTGGATGTGGTTAAATCGACATTATTATAATGGATTGTCTGTATTGCCCTATGATGGCGGAACATATACTCAAGCCCCATTTGAAGATTGTGATAAACAAACTTATGAGCAGTTAACACAAACTCTTCAAAATATTGATTTAACACAAGTAACAGAAACTCAGGATAATACTGATTTGTCCGGCGAAATTGCTTGTGCTGGCGGATTATGCGAAATATAAGGAAGTGAAAAAATGAAACTCTTCAAATCATATGGGGAGTATTTATCAACGATAATAACAATAATAAGAGACTTTGATGAAAGGTGCTTAAATAAAATAAGATTAGCAATAAATGTCTGTGATTCCATGTGGGATGACAGAGAAAAAATACATAGATTAAATACTACTATAATGGAATGTTTATGGGAAATACCGGAAGCCGTTGAAACAGGCTTTCCTCAATACATAAAAAAGAAATATGCTGAAACACGGGATATTTTAGATTACCATGATGCTAATTGCGGAATAACATTTGAGCAAAAAGATTGTCAAATATGTAAAGATAGAATAAGAATAATAAATAAAGTATGTGGTGACTATGAAAGAAAACGACCCGAAATATACGCTAAATAAAAGAACAAATAAGCGTATTGCTACTCGATGCCGAGTATGCGGAGGACCGCTATTATCAGCCTCCGATATTAAGAATGAAATTCACGAAGAATGTAATAATGATAATAAAAATGTATATATGATGTGATAATATGGAATTAAGAATTAATAAACCTACTGATGGTGGAGAATATTATACAACGCTAATTCGTTGTGCAACTTATAACTTTCCTTCACACAGAACAGTTCAGTATGATAGACAAGCAAAAGACCCTGTTCAAGCGGGATTAGAGTCCTTTTGGAGAAGTATTTTATCGACTCGTAGTAAAAAAAGAAAGTATCATCTTCATCGTGGAATAACCTTTGGTGAGACTTTTAATCATGTAGTTATGATTAATAGTTGTCCTGTTGTTTTATCAAGAGAAGGTATTCGTTATCATCTAAACGGTAAATCATATAGTTTATCAACAATATGTTCAGCACTAGCAAGATTAACATATAAGTCTTGTTTTGAAGACAATCCTGAAGTATTGCTATCAAGCCTTTATACTACTCTAAACTTACCGGAAAATGTCAAGTATTGCTTAGAAAATCGTGCGCCTTTTCATTTCATGGAGAATTATGAAAGGGTTGATGTTAGACTCAATGTAATGCAAATCGGTGATAAAATGATGGCTATGGAAATCAGTGACGGTATTTGGGGAGAATTGACTGTTAAAGAACTCGACACTTATTGTAACTTTTATTTGCATGGCAAATCAAGAGGTTCTTGGAAAAGATTAGCACCCAAAACATTATATGAACGCTTGATGAGTAAGAAACCATCCGAGTCGGAATTGAAAGTTATGATAGCCTTTTTGAAACAAAATAGAATGAGCGATATTGTTGAAGATAGAGCATTACAATTAGTCTCTGAAATGCTAGAATCTAATAAGGGAAGATTAGCGGCTCATTATAATGATGATAATGAATTAGAGTTTATGTTAATTAGAGGTAAAGATTACGATTGGAAACTTACTAATAATAAATTTAAATCTGGTATTCAAATGGTTTCAACATATATTTGGCAGCCAACAGTCGAAGCAAAAGAAGTTGGTCAAGATAAAGATGGCAATAAAATATATGAGAAATACTATTCTGCACCCAAATGGCGTGGGCCGATTTGTATAGATAATATGTCTGATGGTTCACCATTAGGCGACCAATTCGCTACAAGAGCATTAGCATTATTAAATGACTCAATGACAATAAAAATAGTAAATACAATTAAGTCGTATATAACGACTGAACCGAATGAATATAGAGTTGATGGAAATGATTTGCAATGAATGTGGATGCACAGAATATGAATACGATGAAAATATGGGAGAAAAAATCTGCAAAGATTGTGGATTAGTTCTCGTAACTGAAATGTTTGAAGAAACAGTTCATATTTTAGATACTGTTGGGAATGTTAAGCATTCCTCAGATAAAGGTAAATTAGGCTCTGTTATTGCGGGTAAAGGTTCTTATAAATTTAATAAATTTGGAAAGAACAGTGTAATGCCTAAACACATACAGAATGGACTCATGCACTGTAATATGGTATTGGCTCATGTAGCCCCTCAATTAAATCTAAATGATAGAGTTGAGGAATTATATATCAAATTACAGAATAGAGGACTGTTCGGAAGAAGTGTTTATGAGGCAAGAGCAACGGCAGTCGTTTATTACGCTTTAAAAGAAAATGGAACTCCTCATTCTTTTAAAGATGTTTGTTCAGAATTTAATCCTAGTCTTAAAATAGTTAAGAGATTAGTTAGAAAAATAAATCAAGAGCATCGTAATAGTGTAAACTATACTCCAATTAATCCACAGTATCTTTTGAAGCAAACACTTCATAAGATAACAGAAGATATTGAGTTTCAAAGACAAGCAATCAAAACATTAGAGTTCTTTGAAAAGCAAGTGAATGATTACAATTTTAATAAAGGCAGGTCATATTATGCCTCTATAATTTATATTGCAGCCAATATAAATTTAAGACATGATATTACTTGTCAGAAAATTTCTGAAATAACCGGCTTTTCAAGATGGGTTATTTGGAGACAAACAAAAGCCATTCTAAATATGATTGGCTACAATAATGCAAAAGAATTAAAGGGCAAAGATATAAATAAAATAGGTGAATAAAATGGTAGGACTAAGACATATGGAAACTAGAAAACAAGTTTGTAGTTTTTGTAATAAAATAAAAGCAGTAACAATATGTGATAAATCACACAATCCGGTGTGCAGTAGTTGTGCAACAGTAGTGCCTGTATCTGAAAACATATCAGATACATTAATACAAATAGTTGCAAAAAAACACGCACCAAAAAGGCATGTGGATAAATTAGAAAAATTAGCAATTAAGAGAGGTGTTAGGTTTGACTTTTGAAAAAGAATGGAATAAGAAATGTAAAGAGATTTACACAATAGCAGTTAATCATGGCTTTTGGAAAGATACTGAAAGAAATGATGGTGAGGCTATGGCTCTCATTCACTCTGAAATTAGTGAGGCTTTAGAAGCCATGAGACATGATAATCCAACATCAAATAAGATAATGGATTTTACTAAAGTTGAAGAAGAATTAGCAGATGCAGTAATTCGTATTATGGATTATGCTTTTGGTAAAGATTTGGATATTGCAGGTGCAATTCTAGCAAAGATAGAATATAATAAAGACCGTGAATTTATGCACGGCAAAACATTTTGAGGTGAGAATATGAATATAAAGATAATATATTATAAGAATGGAAGTCATTTAGTTGACACATATGAAAAAGCAGAAATAGAAGGAGAATTTGTTATTGGTGATGGGCCATTTAATGAATATATTGGTGTAAAAACTAAGACAGGATTTACAATGATTCCAAAGAATACAGTTATTTCTCTTGATTGCGAGGAAATACCAGAGTTCTTTTTAGCATCCTTTAGAGATATGAAAAGAAGGTATGAACAGATGAAACAAATGTTTGAAGCGGATTTACAAAGAGGCGCAGGATTTGGAGTTGGTTTTGAATGAGCGAAACAATTAATGTTTTTACTAATTCTAAACTAGATATGGTCTTTGTTGAAAGAGGCTCTATATTTAATAAGATTTTAGAGAGTAGTAAAGAAATTCATCAAATGGCAATAGATGAAGAACAAACTGATTTAATTGATTTTAATGATTGGCTACTATTACAGTTTTATTGTTTTCAGATGGAAATTCATTTCAATGATAATTTAAAGGAGGAATTAAAGTGAGAAAGGTATTAGTTATAGGTGCAGGTGGAATTGGGTCATTTTTGATTAAATTTCTAAACAAAGTAAAATTATATGATATAACAGTAGCAGACCCCGATAAAGTCGAGGAAAAGAATATACCTTATCAAAACTTTGGTAATGGTCATATTGGACATAATAAGGCAGAAGTTATGAAAAATCATAATTACAAGTCTGTTTCTAAAGCAATTCCATATCCTATTCTAACTGAAAAACAAATGCAAGGATATGATTTGGTAGTTTGTTGCGTGGATAACTTAGGAGTAAGAAGAACCTTATACAACACAAGTCTTAAATGGCTTGACCTTAGAGCGCAAGGCAGAAACGCTGCGCTTGTGTCACATAAGGCTAATCCCGAAATGTATGATATGCTTTTAGCAGGTGATGATAGAAGTTATTCTTGTCAAGGAGATTCTTGGGATGGAACAAATAAGAATGTTCATTTTATGCAAGTAGCAATTGCAGGATTAGGCGCACAATGGATTCAAAGATGGTTTAATGAAGAACAAGTAAGAGAATATATGGTGGTGAATGTATGAATAATAATGCAGATAAAAGAAAATTAACTTGGAATGGAGAAGTAATTGCTTGGATAGTAATTCAAAAATCTAAAGGTAAATCTTGGGAAAAGATAGCCAAGAGTTACAACAGAAAATATAAGCATAATACAACAGGTAGTTATCTTTATACTAAATACAGACAAACTCTTCTAACAGGTAAAGTAGTCACGCATAAAGAACATCTAACACCTGAAGAAGAAGTATTTCTAAATGCTTGTTTCCTAAATAACTTTAGTGTTCTCAAAACCATAAATGGATTTGAAGAACAGTTTGGACAGAAGTTATCGAAAAAGCGACTTAGTGAATATCAAAAGAAGTTAGCAATACAAGGAAAGATTCAACATGAAAATATGGTGGAAAAACAAATAGAAAAGAGAGTGAATAATATGAAAAAAGGAAGATGGACAGCAAAAGAAACTAAACAATTGATGGCTTGTAAAACCCGTCAAGAAGTTTTAGCATTAGCAAGAAAACTAAAAAGAAGCGCAGGTTCGGCAGAACAAAGATGGTATAAGGCTAAGAAAACAGTTGAGGTGAATAAACCAGAACCTTCGCCTAAACCACAAAAGAAAACTAAAAAGCAATCAAAGAGAACTTATACTCCAAGATGGACTCAAGAAGAAGATTTTGATTTGCTTTGTAACTTTTATGAGTTATCTATTGATGAAGCAAGAAAACGCTATAATAGAACATATAGTCAAATCGCAGGTCGTTTAGAAAAGTTGGTTGATAGCGCAAAACCTGAGCATATCTCGATGCTTATGAAGGCCGCAGAAGCCATCAAATCGAGAAAGGAAAAGGACTCGAAGCCCGTTAAACTATCCCGTAAGGAGAAGCGTATGGCTAAGAAACAGGCTAAAAAGGATAAGAAGATTGCTAAGGCTCAAGCCAAATTAGACAAGATAAGAGGTGAATAAATTGGGAAGACTGAAAGACCATTTTTTTGATGAAATAAATGATATGTATAGAGTAAATGATGAGCCAATAGAAGAACCTTCAGATGAAGAACTTGAAAGGTGGAATAGAGAACTTAATGAAGTTTTAAGACCACAAGCAGAACAATACATTCTAAATAAATATAAAGAATGTATTGATAGCGGCCACTACAGAAATGTTTGGAATACCTTTGAGTTTCATAGTGCTATTTGGTATGCTTCAACTGAAATACTACCTAAACTAGAAATTCAAGTTGTTATTGATGGTGACAATAATTGTTATGTGACAACAGGTTCAGCAGGATATGTTGAATTTGGTATGCAACCGCCAATTGGAATGAAGTTACCGATTAAGTGCTGGATTCATACCCATCCTTTTGGTTCGGCTTATTTTAGTAGTGTGGATATTAGAACTGTCAGTATTTGGGACACAAATATGCAAAATGCTATTGTATTAGGCGGATATAATCATTGGGGTTCTTGGACTAATAATAGTCCTAATGAATTAACTATCTATGTAAATGGAAAAGAAGATAGAATACAGAAATGGGCGGGGGAAGAAGAAGAATGACTTGGGAAAAAGAAGTTATTAATTGGTTAACTCCATACATTGATGATGTAACTGAATTACAATTCAACGAGAATAAGGATGCTCTTATTCTAAAGGTTGACGGAATAATGACAACAATTATTTCGATTCAAAAATTACTCAAAACAAATACAATAAGAAAGGTGAATAAAAGATGACAAGAATGAGAACAATTAAAAACGGTTCAAGAACAGTAAGAAAATATCCTGATAGACCTATGAGCAAGGCTTCAAGATTTGTTCAAGACACAGACGATAGAGGTAAAAGTTTTCTTAGAGAAGAAAGAGTAGCAACAGTTAGTATAACTCTTGCTGAAAAGAGAAGGCAACACTCGTTAAATCACCCTAACGATAAAAACTTTAAAGGTAAACAAAATGGTGTTTATTGGGGCAAGAGAGGATTTAGGGATAGGCAATTAACCAAATTTTACAAAGAACATATTTATACCTTTGTTGATGAAAATGATTTGTCAAGAAAGGAATGGGTTCGTGTAGCAGGTTTTAGAGGCGAAGAAGAATGAGGGCATTAGGTAATTTTGCAGCAATTAAACTAGAAAACTCAGAGTCTAGTTCCGGTATTCAAGTTAAAATAGATGGCAGAGGATTAGTCCATTCTTGTCCAGCATGGCCGGAAATAGAAGGTAAAATAGTTTTATTTGATGATAGACACAGACATAATACTTATGAAGATTATGTATTTGTTCCTCTAGAAGATTTGTTGGGGGTATTAAATTGATACAGTGGACTCTTAGAAAAACAATTAGTTTGATGGGTAAAGTCTATGTGTTCTTAGATTCTTTTCTAAAGAATGAAAAAGGCCCGATTCTTGGTATTGATATTGATACTGATTTTGAGAATATGTCAAGAAAAGAATTATGTCAATATGTTGAAGACAAATTCAAATGGCAACATGGTGATTTTTGGAACTTACATTCCACCCAGAAAATTAGAGTGTGTTGTCAAATAGCAAGAAATAATAAATTTAAAGGTGTTAAAAAATGACTTTATCTAAAAATAGAAGAATATTAATTCCTATTGGGGATAAGCCTTCAGAAAAAACTTTTGCAGAAGAATTGAAAGAATTGCATCTAAGTCTTATCTCTAATGAGGAGAAGAAAGAAAAAGTAAATTACAAAAAATTGTATGAAGACCTCAAAAAAGAATTTGAGGAACTAAAATCACAAATGGAAAACAATAACCAAACGGTTTCAGGGAATAGTAATATACAAATTTCAGCAGGTAAAGATGTAAATATAACAATAAGCGAAGGAGATAATTTTAGAGATTCAGTAAAGACAGAGGAGAGCAGGTGAAGAAGAATGATTATACATGGAAAAGAAGTTAAAGAAAAACTACTAGAAGGAATTAATTTAGTAGCAAATACAGTTAAACCAACATTAGGGCCACAAGCAAAAACAGTTATTTTGCAAGGTAATCCTCCTATTGTAATTAATGATGGTGTAACTATTACTAAGTATATTTCTCATCCAGACCCTTATGTTCAAATGGGTGTCCAAATGGTTCAAAACTTAGCAAGTAAAGCACAAGAAGGAAGTGGCGATGGGACAACAACTGCTTGTATTTTAGCACAAGCATTTTGTAATAATATTGCTAATATTAAGGATATAACAGTGCATCAATTTAATGAAGATATGGAATGGCTTAAAGATAAAATGATTACATATTTAGATTATCTCGCTGAACCTGTAAAGGATAGTGAGATTATGAATGTTGCTACAATTGCAGCAAATAATGATGCTAATTTAGGTGGTTTGATTCAAGAGGCTTTATCTAAAGTAGGTCGTGATGGAATTGTTACTGTTGAAGAATCTAATAATTATCAAACACAATTGATTCTAAGAGAAGGTATGGAAATACCCGAAGGCTATTTGAGTCATCTTATGTGTAATACTGATAGCGGTAAAGTGGAGTTTACAAATCCTGTTGTATTAATGTCTAATAAGAACATTAGAAAGTTCAAAGATATTATGCCATTACTTGAGTATTCAGCAAGTCACAGTAGGCCACTGTTAATTCTTTGTAAAGGTATGGAAGGTTCAGCACTTAATAACCTAGTTATGAATCTTTTAAATAAAACAGTGGAATGTGCAGTAGTATTAGCACCTAACTTTGGTGATGCTCAATTAGATGAGTTAGGTGATATTCAGTCGCTATTAGGCGGAAAAGTATTTGTTGAAGAAAGTAAAGATGATATTACTTTATTTACTGAAACAGATTTAGGAACTTGTTCTAAAGTTATTATTACAAAAGAAACCACTACATTTATTGGTGGTGAAGGAGATACTTCTTTAAGAATAACTTCATTGAAGGAAACTGCCGAGGAAACAAAAGGACATGAATTAGCAAGACTAAAAGCAAGAATTGCTAGATTAAAGGGCGGAGTCGCTACAATTAAGATTGGCGCATCTTCATCTATTGAAATGAGAGAAAAGAAAGAAAGACTTGATGATGCTTTAAATGCAACAAAGGCGGCTTTAGAAGAAGGTATTGTTGTTGGTGGAGGTAATCCTTTTGTTAGATTCCGTGAAACATATAGTGCTGAATTACCGAATTGGTTTAGGCTGTCTTTAACTGCACCAATAGATACTCTATTAGAAAACAGTGATGAAAGGCAACGATTCCAACCAAATAAGATTTATGCTGAAGGTAAAGCAGATTGGGGCTATAATGCACTAAAGGGAGTGTTTGAAGATTTAGGTAAAGCGGGAGTTTATGACCCTGTAAAGGTAACAAAGAATAGTTTCCTTGCGGCTATGTCAATTGCTTCTTTGTTTTATTCAACTGATGTTGCAGTATTGTTGGAGGAATAAATATGGGAAAGGCGGCAATAACTACATGGGCTAAAAGAAGCATAGATAGAGTGATGACTTCTGAACCAAGACCTTATCGGGCTATATTAGATGATTTATTCCTTTTATCAAAGAAACAACTCACCTACAGGAATCGTAGTGCATCTCGCTCTTACGATATGCCAACTAAACGACAATTGGAGTATTATCTCTCTAAAAATTATTCTACGATATTTATTAGTAAAGCAACTAATAAACCAATCAAAACAAGAAATACCGCAACACCTCATTATTATAGGGAGGAATAAATATGATTTGTAAAGAATGTAATAAGGATATGAAAAACGGACAAGGAGATGGTTTAACTTTTGACTTTACTGAAGGGGGCAAAAACCCCAAAGGAAAAATAGAACATATTTGTTTTGATTGTTATAGAAAACTGATGTGGAGGGTTAAAAATGCTTGATGATAAAGATATTGTAAGAATGACTATTGTTTATGCAGACGGTTCTATGACTATTCTAGTTAAGAACAAAGAAGGAACTTTAAAAGTTGAAAGGAGGCAAAAGTAATGAATTGCAGAATATGTGGAATAACATTTTATCAGACTAATTATCAAGTAGCGTTTGGATGCACAGTATGTCCAAAATGTTCAGGAGGTGATTTAATTGAGAAAGAAGAAAGCAATAACAGTAACTTTACCAGCACCCCATAAATCAAGAGTTGTTTGTCCTATTTGTAAAGGAAATAAATGCGTTGTTTGTAATATGACAGGTGAACTAAAAATAGATGTCGCCCCGAAGATTCCAATTCAAAGGGCGCATATTATCAAGTATGTTGTTGAAAACATACATGAAGTTGCAAGAGAAATAACAAAGAAATATGGTTTAGTTCCCGAAATTAATACTTCTGAAGTAATAGAAGTTAATGGAGGTCAATACGAAGTAGTTCAGATTTCAAGTTTAGGTGGAGTTTGTTGGGTAGTCAATTGTCTAAATAAGTTAGATACACCAAGATACTTTACATCTAAACAAGAACTAGATAAATTCAAACAGGGGTGGATGAATTGATAGAAGGAGATGGATTGATAGACTTTGATAAGTTCTTTATTACCTATCCCCCAAGAAGCATTAAAAATATTATTTTTGAAAAGGGATTCTTTCATAAAATACTATTGCCTATTTATATGGAGGAAGAGGAATGACAGATGAATTACAAGTAATTGGAACAATAATCCGTGATGCTCTTATGGAATGTAAAATTAAAAAGGGTAAATATTGGAATATCGAAGTCTTGGATATTCGTTGGTTTAAAGATAATAAACCAACAAACAAAGGTATTCGTTTGAATATGGAAGAAGCAAAATTATTATTAAGTATATTAAGGAGAGAGATAGATGAAGAGAATTAGTGAAGTTCAAGCAAAGAAAAGTTTGAGAAGTGCAAATGAAGAAAGACAGTATGGTATGGGCGCAGTTCCGAGATTTATTGTTTCGGCTGGAAAGATAATTGATTTATTTGCAGTATTTGTTGAAGAACAAATGACTGTTCCACCAAAAGGCGGAAGAGGATGCAGAGTTCAAAAAGAACATATTGATTTAGCATTTGGTAAGTTTTATCAGGCTATGAGAGAGTTTATGGATGGTGAAAAAAATGAGTAAGGAATACAATGTAGGTGTTAGATACGATATGTTAATTATGTGGTTGATGAAAAACCATGATGAAGTATTTGATGAATGGATAGAATATATTTGGGAAAAAATGGAGTGAAAAGAATGAATAATAAACTATACATGATTACAGTAAATAATAAAAAGTTTGATGAATGGGCAAAGCGGCAAAAAATAAAACTAAAGAGGCGAAAGAATGAAGCAGCATTAGAACATTTTAATGTAGGTTATAATGATTGTGTAAACGCTAATTATTTAGTTAGGGCTTCTTTTGTATGTTATTGGGAAATTTATTCTAATAACGACCTTGCAAGATTAGCACCTGCTATAACACAAGCATCATTTATTCATATGTTACATCGTTTTATAGAAAGAGGCGATATGGAAGAAGTAAATGTTGTTCAACAAATTATGGCTAATTTTGTAAGACTATTATCTGTATTAGATACCCCGAATAAAAATAAGGAAGTGAATGAAAATGACATGGGCGAAAATGACGAGGATGCTTGAAGCAACAGACCAATTAATTCAAACGCAACAAGTTGCATTAATATCAAGAAGTCTTGATGAATTTAAAAGTAAAGGATTAGTATTATCTATCTTAGATAAAGATAATCTTGAGGCTAATAATTTAGGATTAGCAAAAGCGAAAAAGTGGATGGCTAAAATCTTTGATGTTTTTGATGATGAAATTGATGGACTAATGGCGGCTCATAATGATTTAGGAGAAGCAATTTATTATCTTGATGTTTCAGCAGAAACAGAAATAGAAGCAGGACTTCTTGGCGTAAAAATGGCTTTAGAATCTGATTGTGGTAAATTAGATTCTCAAGCATTTAGAAATGTTGAGACTCTTATAGAAAATATGTCAGCAAATGAAAGACGCTGGTTTATTCGATACCTTTTGAGAACACCCCGTAATGGTATTAATCAAGGAACAGTTGCAAAGATTATGGCTAAACATTATGATAAGAAGTTATCAGAAGTAAAGAAACATTTGAATTTCAACAATGTTCATACAACTTGTTCTTATTATGATAGAGATGCTGAACCTCCATGTAACTTAACATACGGAAAGTTTGTATCTCCTATGCTTGCTAAGGAAATACCGATGAATAAGTGGCCGGAGGACTTTGTTGTTGATTACAAATATGATGGTAACAGATACCAAATTCATATTGAGGGTCAGAAAACCATGATTTTCAATCGAAAAGGAAAGATAGTAACTCATCAATTCCCCGATATTGTTGAAATTGTTCAAGGCTATGGTGTAAAGAATGCTATTTTAGATGGTGAAATCTATCCTATCTTAGAAAATGGCGCACCTGCACCTCATAAACAAATGGGAACAAGGGTTCATTCAAAGAATATTCAAGAGGCTATGGAAAGAGTCAAGGTAAAATGGGTCATTTTTGATTGTCTTTTGCTAAATGATGAAACAATAATGGATATTTCTTATCGTCAAAGACTTGAGAAGATGAAAGATTTGCCAAATCAAGCCCACAGAATTACAGAAGGAGACATAATGGCCTTTTATAATGATGCTATTAATGAAGGTTTTGAAGGAATCATTGTTAAAGATGCAACCGTTCCTTATGATGCTGGCAAAAGAAGCAAATCTTGGGCTAAATACAAACCTCCTTTGATTAATCTTGATGTAGTTATTCTCTCAGCCAAATATGGAGAAGGGAAGAGAGCCAATGTTTTCGGCACTTTTGAATTAGGAGTGAAGGCTAATAATGGTTATCATTCGGTTGGCTGGTGTGGTAGTGGCTTTTCTGATGAAGATTTAGTTAGTTTAACTAATACACTAAGAAGAAATGTTGAGAATTTTGATAATGGAAGATTCTTTGTTTCACCTGTTGTTATTTTAGAAGTAAAGGCTGATTTAGTTTCAAGAGATGAAAAAGACAATTTAGGTTTAAGGTTTCCTAGATGTGTCCGTATTCGTGACGATAAGTTTGTTGTCGATATTAATACCTTAGAAGATGTGGAGAGATTAGAATGAATGAAGAGAGTGCCGGTTGGAATACAAAATATATAACAGACTGTTTTGGTAAATCACTTAAAATTAGTGATATGAGTATTAATCAAGTTAATAATCACATTAAAATGTGTAACATTAAAACAAAAGTTATTCTAAAACAATTAGAAGGATTGTTTCAAAGAAGATTTAATTTACATGAAGATTCTAATTACAAACTAAAAGATGCTAGAACCAAAATGGGCGGTTGGATTGGCATTAAAAGAGATAAAAAGGGCGAAAGAATGCAACAGATTCTAATTACTGCTTTAGATTTCTTACAGAAAGGTAAGTCTCTTGAATTAGTTGAAGCCATTCTTACACAGGCAAAGGAGGAATTTGATTGATTCAGCAAGGTGAAATGACTATTATTGATACAGTTACTTACAGATGTATTCAGATAGATAGTGAAGGTTATGCTCATTTAAAAAATATATTACATGAGCAAGGCAGACCTAAAAAAGTATTACAGAAGTATTGTCCCTATATTCAAGATGGTCAATTAATTATACCAGAAAAGCCGAAATATAAGCCTCCACCTAGAACCACTAAAATTAATGTAACTCAAATTATTAAAGAGAATACTAACTTAGTTGTTTCTAATGAAGCAAAGTATTTTCTAAGTGAATGGGTTGAGACGGCTATTTGTAATCTAATTTCAAATGCAGAACAAAATGCCATATTTAGAGGAGATAATAGAATAGATGCAGGACATATATTTTGGTTAGAAACAAACTCTCTTCCCGATGGTTATTGGAAAGAAAACAAAAAGTATATGCAGGATTGATACATATGTATAGTAAAGATATGTTAATCGGTATTCTTTTAGGTTCTTCTAAAATGGATTTTCATATTGAAAGAGCCAATGATTCATATATAGGTTATAGAATTAAACTTAAACTAGTATTAAGAGCAGATAAAGATTTCTTGAATGGCGTAAAACGCTCACTTGAACAGCACCAAATTACTTCTTCTTTCAAAGAAAGGGAAAGTAAAACACGGCCTAAACCTGTTCTTAAAATAGGTGGCATTAAGAATCTATACAAAATATGTAAATTAGTTCCAATACTACCAGATGCAAAAGGTGAATGGTTAGTGTTTAGAGAAGTAGTTGATTTACTTTCAGAGAATAAACATAAAACTAGCGAAGGGCTAGATAGAATATTTGAATTAAAAGGGGTAATTTAATGGGATTAACTAATATGAGTGACAATAGAGCAATATTAATAACAGGTAAAGTAGGAACAGGAAAGTCAACAAAAGCACTTACATTCGTAAATAATCCTATTATTTTATATGCGAATGATATTGATTTCGATGTGGGTTCGTTTCCTGTGGAGAATGGTATCGTTATCGAAGATGTGCATTATAAACCCGATAAGTCTGCGATTCTTAATATAATTAGACATTACAAAGGAAAGGTTGTATTGACTTCAATTAATCAAAAGTCTGTTCCAAAAGAAATATTTGATATGTGTAAGATTAAAAGAGCAGGTTCTTTTAATCATTTACAAGAATCAATTAAGAAAATTGCGCCACATAGCGAATCTCCTCTTTCATTTGAGAGAGACACCTATTCCCTAATGAATACTTATCTAAAAGAAAAAGATAGAGATTTAGTGGCAAAACTACTACTCTTCAATAAACCGGCAGATACACAGATATTATCTTGGCTTATTGAAAACATGAATCCTAACAGATTAATTTTTGTTGATGGAGTAGTTAAAAGAAGATGGAGTCAAAGGTATTTTTATGAAATGTTATCCTTTGCTTATCAAGGTGATTTTTACGGTAAAATAAATATGCCAAAAAGAAGGGCGTATTCACAATTACCTAAGTTATCAAGAAGGCTTGGAGTAAAGAATCCAAATCTTCTTCCTGCTTTATTGAAAGATGAAGCATTTAAACAACACGCTAAAAAGAAATTAAATAATACAGAATGTCGATTATTAAAGATTGGCGAAAAGAAAAGAAAGAAAAAGACTGACCCAATTAGGGTTCAGCAATCTTCATTAGAAGATTTTATGAGGTGATTATATGGCACAAGAATGGTTAGTAAATAAAATAATAAAAGTAATGGGAAAGGATGAATTAATAGTTAATGAAATAGTTACAAGATTGCAAGAAGAAGGTAAATCAGCAAGAAATGTAAGCAGAATGCAAGTAGCAGGTTTAATGTCAAAACATAAAACTTTTGAAAAAGTTAGAAATCCAATTAAGAAACATGCAACAGTTTGGAGGAATAAATATGCTATGGACTGAAAAATATAGACCAAATAAATTAAGCGATATTATTGGACAAGAACATTTTGTTATGGATGCTAAAGGTTGGATTGAAGAAAACAACATACCTAATTTGTTATTGTATGGAAATCCCGGAAATGGTAAAACAAGCGCAGGTTTAGTTATATCTAAAGAAATTCTAAAAAATACCTTTTCAGATAATTATGTTGAAGTGAATGCTTCTGATGATAGAAGATTAGAAACTGTTAGAACCACTATTAAACAAATAGCGCAAAGTGGAACAATGGGTGGTGCGCCATTTAGAATAGTATTACTTGATGAAATGGATGGTATGACTACTGATGCTCAAAACGCACTAAAGAGAATAATGGAAAGATATGCTAACAACATTAGATTTATTATTACTTGTAATGATAGAAATAAGATTATCTTCGCACTTCAAAGTCGTTGTGCAAACTATCATTTCAAGCCGGTTTCTAATGAAGCCATGTTAGAACTATTAACAACAATTCTCAAGGGTGAAGAAATAACTCGATTTACGCAAGAAGAGTTGCACTCCTTTATATACTCATTGAATGGTGATATGCGGAGGGCGATTACGGAACTTCAAGCGGCTAATTTTAGCAATTCCACCCTCAAGAAACAAATAGAGTATGGCTTAAACCAATACAAAAGATTACTAATGAAGATTGTTAATAAAAATGGAACTCAATTAAGTGCAATACACGATTTACTACACGAAGGTTTATCCATTCGTGAAATCTGTATTGGATTACATGATGCTGTTATTAATTCTGAATTAGATAGCAACACTAAATTTAAATTCCTGAGAACAATAGGAGAAAGCGAATGGCGTTCAACCACTATGACTCCTAAAGTATTAGCCTCATGGTTAATAGGACAACTATCATAGACTTGAATAAAAGAAAAAGAGGCGAAAAATATGAATGAAAATTTAAAGGCTGAAATAGAAAAAAGCGCACAATATATTAATTTGAGCGTTGAAGAAGCGATGAGCAAGTTTGAAGAAATTTGTTCAGAAAATGGAATAGAAACAACAAATCCTATTGCTAAAGGACTTTGGAGAAACTTTGTTGCTAATGCAAGAAGAAGCCAAGAAAGCGGTGATTCTTCTAGTAGTGGTAGTGATTCTTACTATAAGTCGGCATTTGGATTCTTTGTTGCTTTAGATGCACCAAGAGATATGATGGCTTGGAATAGAATGCAAGCAAAAGAAGAGTTTATGCGTGATGCTGACAATGCTCTTGAAAAGGGAATTGTTGCAGTTGCAAATCAAAATGCTTTGGGTAAATGGGTAGTTTCTCGTTATCATCACGGTGAATACGATGAAAAGACTATTTCCACATTACCTTCGGGTGCAGAAGAAACAGAAGATGGTAGTTTCTTTATTCCATTAGATAATACACCAACATATATGAATGGTGGAAAAAACAACAATTACGGTAAGCCATTACCTGCTGAACAAATGAGAAGAAGCGGTATATTCTTTGGTTCTATTGGAACAGGAGAAATGAAGCCTTATTACTTCTCATACAAGAATCAAGGCGGAGTGGACTTTGCACCAAATACTTTTGAATGGTGTCATTTCCTTTGTGTAGCAAATGATAATGGAACTGACCTTTATGGTGCTAAGGATTTAACAGTAAATAGTTTAACTATGAATGCTGATATGAGTCCAGAAAGTGAATTGTATCGTGATATGTCAAACTTTGATTTTGAAGATTGTTTGAGAAATAACTTTGCATCCCACCTAGTTCCATTAGTTGATATGGATAAAGCACATATTCAAAGACAAGGACTTCCTTCAAAAGAAAGATTTGTTATTACAGATGGAACAGTTTGTAATATGAATATGACTCCAACAAAGAACGGTAATCGTATTATTAATCTAACTGATTTAAATGCAGAAATGGATTATGATAATGATTCGGGAATAACTACTTGTTGGATTCCAAGTCATTTAACACTTGACTTCGGTATTGGTTCATCTGTTATTGTTGTTGGCCGAACAAGCCAAAGAACAGTTGATGGTGAAGTTGAACCTGTAACAATTAACACAACGGGTCTATTCTGTGTAATTAAACACGGTTCAGCCGTTGAAGTATCTCAACCTGTCGAAGAAGACTTTGATTGGTTTTGAAGTGAAACTCCATTCTAATCTCCCCTAGAAATGTCGTGACTCTTTTTGATTCGAGAGGCAGTTTGTTTGGGGGTATGATGTGTTGGCG
>VTLG01010915.1_pt1 | contig 95056 bp, 90 predicted proteins | sample 4694571 | NCBI WGS metagenome assembly VTLG01 (sample SAMN12604809, study PRJNA352737) | marine metagenome | biome: ENVO:00000447; feature: ENVO:00000209|ENVO:00000569|ENVO:01000036; material: ENVO:00002151; isolation source: viral sequences binned using virsorter ... | reverse complement strand
ATACATACAAGCAGTACTATATGTGGTAGCGGTTTAATTTGTGCTAATTCATGCCTGCATTCTCCTATTATGTGCTTCTCTACTTGCCTTTGCGCAACTGCAGGATGCATTAAAGTTCCGATAATAGAAGGAAGATATTCTAACGGTAATACAAACTATAGAGGTGGTATATGTTGGAATACTGTACAGCTTGGTAATAATGGACAAAACAAAATAATAGTAGGTGCCACGGCTGCTGGTGGGTATTTAGATATTATTACTAATAATACTGCTGACCATTTAGGTGGAACCAGTTTTAATGGCTGTCATACTGCAAGATTTTGTTCTAATGGCTATAGCGCTTTTTGTGACTGGATTCAGGTGGCACCTAACAAAGGTATTTATGGGACCACTAACAGTGGTCATTTCTATCTGAATGGTCTTAGCGATTATGGAACTTGGACTATATCAGGCGCAAGAAATAATTGGAACGGGATTTATATGTGCGGCATGACAGTAATGGCTAAGTGTGACTGTTCTGAATTTGGGCTTTATAACGACGTAGATAACGAGTGGATGGTTTATGCTTCTAGAAATGGTGAAACGCAACTAAGGTATAACGGCGTCACGAAACTCAAGACCTTATCTGGCGGGACATGTTCATGTGGATGTTTAATTAGTGAAATCGTTTGCGCTCCTACTTATATGAATAGTGGCAAGTTCTGTGCTGGATCTGCTTTTCATTGTAATGGGTGCTCATATGTTAATGGGCGTGTAGAGGGTTGTTGTCATATAGCTGGTAGTTCTTATTTTTGTAATAATTGTTTGCATGTAGTTGGTAATATTTGCTCTACAACTGGTTTTTATGGCGATGGTTCTAACTTAAGTGGTATTAGTGCTGGTATAGATGGATGCAGTTTTCAAGGGGCTGTGGGTACTCCTAGCGGTTGTAATTACGAACGAACTACTAATGTTAGATTAGGTACTTGCGCTTTGGCTAATGGGAAAGGCGTACATTCCACAGGTATAGGAAATAGAGCTTTAGAGTATCATAACTGTAGTTGGCATTATGGGTACAAATCTTCAAATACAGCCATTGGTGCGGACGCTCAAAGATGTAGTTTGGGCCTTCTTAATACCTCTGTAGGATGGATGGCTTTAAGAGGGGCTGCTAATAATAATAAATGTTATAATGTAGGTATCGGCACTTGTGTCGGTTATCTTGGTTTATGTGGTGATAATAGCATAGCGATAGGTAATGGCGCTGCTAGATACCAACGTGATTGCACCGTTGCAATCGGAGCTCATTCTGATGCAGGCAACGAGTCAGTGATGATCGGCTTTTACAGCGGAGCTAACGATGGTACCGCCAAAAGTGATACAGCAGTAGGTCACCGCAGCTTATATAGTCTTGGATGTGGTTGTCATAGGATAGCAATAGGCCACTGCGCAGGGTACTCCCAAGGCCAATGGAACCACAAAGAGAAGTACACTATAGCTATAGGAGCTTGCGCTCTCGCTTGTGGTTCTCATACTCATGACGCTTTTAACTACAATATAGTAATAGGCAATCCTCATAATAGTTGCGCAGCTGGCCAGTGTTTGAGCGCTAGTACTTCCGGATGCATGATTCTTGGAGATGGCAACATAAATAATGCTTGTATTTGTGCTGCTTGCACTCATGTAAGTACTTTGAATAAGTCGTCTGGCTCATTTAGAATAAAGCATCCTAATCCGTCTTGTTCTAATAATAGGACGCTTTACCATTCATTTGTAGAGTCGCCGAACGAAGGGGATAATATTTATAGGTGGCAGGTAGAGACCTCCAACTGTGTAAGCGTAGTAACATTGCCAAATTATTATAGGTACCTAAATAAAAACGACATGGTTTGGGTATCTCCTTATAGGCATTTTGGATCTGCTTATGGAGAGGTTACTGCTGACCAGTGTTGTTTAATAATTTGTTCTAACTCAGACGGATGCTTTAACGTGCTGCTAGTTGGCACAAGAAAAGACTCAGCTGTGTCCCAAAGCTGGAAAGGGGTAGAAAGGGACGAGGAGTGGACGGAGCCATGTTATGGATAAAGTTTTGTTTTATAGGAGTTTTTAAGTTATAATAATATAGGAATAAAAATGGCATTTTTACATAGTCACGAAAAATTTGGGATCACATTTGATCAAGCTTATTTCAGATTACATGAGTCTGAGTATAGATGGAAGAACGAACCTGAAGCAGATCAAGCAGGAGTAGCGGAAAAATATTCAGTAATTCGTGGTTCTTTTTTTGTATATAAAGATCAATCTACCGCAGAAGCGAATGGTGAGCCTTTAGATTACATCTCTCAAGATATAGTTCATTCAGGCGCTGTTCCTGAGAATTTGCCCACTTTGGTTTACAATCTATTCACGACAGGAGAGGACGCTCCGTTTTCTGGAGCTACAAACGTTTAGTTAAATATTTTTTAGTCTAAATAAGTCCATACTGTTATTATTAAGCAGTGAACGACAAGACTATTATCTTCCATGTAGAAGGCGGAATCGGTAAGAATATTATGGCAACTGCGGTCGCAGCGGCCATCAAAAAGAAGCATCCAGACAGAGACATTATCACAATTGGGTCTTGGCCAGCTATTTGGTTTAACAACCCAAATGTTGAAAGATTTTACCAGTTAGGGAATACTCCTTATATTTTTGAAGACTACATCAGAGATAAAGACACTCTGATTATGAAGCAGGAACCGTATCATCACCATGGCTACATCAATAAGAAAGTTCACTGTATTCAAGCTTGGTGCGAGCTTCTTGGAGTTGACTACAATGGGGAAAAGCCAGAAATATATTTAACCCACTCTGAATCTGAAAATGCTAGAATGCAGTTCGACTCTTCAGACAAACCAATATTTTTAATTCAGACTAATGGTGGACCTATGGGTCCAGACAGAGCACCCATGTCTTGGGTTCGTGACGCACCTTTACCAAACGTCTTAGAAATGATTGAGCCTTTTTTTGACAAATATAACCCAGTTCAAATCAGAACAGAGCACCAGCCGGGTTTTGAAAATATGCCTTGGGTAGCTAGTCCAAACGTTAGAGAACTAATAGCATTAATAAAATGGTCTAGCAAGAGACTGCTTATTGATAGCTTTGCTCAGCATGCAGCTATGGCTCTAGAAAAGAAATCGACCGTTCTTTGGCCCATGGATAATGTTAAAGCTTTGGGCTATGACTTTCACGACAATATAGTATCAAGCGTAACATTGAAAAAGACTCATTTGATTGACAGCTACTTAGGTGACATAGATATATCTGGCCAACCTCATATGTGTCCATTTAAGGATGATAATATTTTTGATGTAGAGCAAGTTAAGAAAAGTCTAAAAAGACAAAAAGACACTAAATTTCCCAAGAGCTTAATGAACGCAGCTCCGCCACCCCAACAGCAAGGATGTGGGCCGGGGCAACCTTGCCCACCTCAAGGAATGCCTCCACAGGGTCTACCGCAACAAGGTTTTGGTGCTCAGCCACAAGGTATCCCTATGCCCCAGCAACAGCCGGTACTACAACCTGAAGTGATCCCAGCAACTTAAAAAAAGTGTATATTACAAATAAGGAAACAATAAAATGGCAATAGAATACGATTTCAGCAGAATCAACCCTTTGGTCACCTCTGATGCAGATGGGTCTAATGAAAAGACTACAATGATTGAGTTTACTTTAAAAGGCTCGGAGACAGTTAATGGAGTAACTTACGAGGCTTACGCTAATCATGAAATAGCTCTTAGCGGGGATGCTAGCGTTGCTCCTACTGGACTTGACTTGGACACGTTACTTAATACTTACATAGCAGATAACAATGTTAAAGACGAAGTAATCGCTTCAATATCTGGGCAAAAAGAGGTTGCTCATGAGTGGACTGGCAGCTTAACCGCTCCCAGCGTTTCTTAATATGGGAGATTTATAAAATGGCAATAGAATATACATTTTCAAGAGTAGAAGCAAATTGCGTTTGTAAAGCTGGCGATCCAGACGAAGGCAAAGTTTGCGAGGTTGTAGTAGGTATGACTGCTGTAGATGGAGACTATTCTGCGTATATTGACACAGTAGTTCCTTTGACAGGTTCGGAAAGAGTTGCTGCAGGCGACTTAGACTTGTCTGCTATTTGTAATGGCGCCGCTTCTGATGGAGATTGGAAAAACTCTTTGGCAGCGCAAATTAGCGGGCAAAAAGATGCGCCAGACATGTACACTGGTGAATTAACAGCTCCTAGCGTTCTGTAATTTTTTTTATCCGTTTTTGTTGTCTCGTCATATTATATATTGATATGAGCGAAGAAAACGTACAAGACGTGCAAGAAGTGACAGAACAGACAGCTGACGCATCGGCTACGGCTCAAGCTCCCACTCCGGAACAAGCTTTAAATACTTTGGCTGCCGCAGCAAGGCAGGCTCGACTCACTTATGAGGAGCATGCTGCAGTTGATGGCTGCGCTAGGGTGATTGCAGAGCTAGTTCAAGGGGCAGCTGCTCCGCCGACTGCATAAGATTAATTTCTTCCGGCTGACTGTTCGCGCTTAATTAACTTAAAGAGTAGCCTTAATTGGCTGCTCTTTTTTTATAGTTTTGTGTAATCTATAGAGATGAAAGTCGTTGACATAGCAGACGAAATATTTAGAGAGCTCGGGGAACCGTCTACTCTCTCTATCCCTGCTATTGCTTTTTGGGTTAGAACTAACATTGGGGCTCTAAATAGTTTAATTAACAGCACGTATTCTTTGAACGCCACAACGTTAGAGTTGGAGCAAACGGTGAGTGATGATACTGGAGCAGACGTAACGTTAGAAATTGGTGATAGCGAGAGAGCCATAATGAAGAAAATGTACATGGTTCATTATTATGACCAACAAATACGCAGTAATATAACTACTTTAGGTACAGATACAGTGATATCTGTTTCTGATGATGGTTCTAGCGTGACAAAAGTAAACAGGAACGAAATCAATAAAGTCTACCACCAAATCAAAAAACAAGAGCATGAAGAGCTAAAAGAATTAATAAATGCATTTAAGCTTTCCAAATCTATTCCAATCCAAGTAGCTGGTAATGATACAGTCGAAGGAAGATATCGGCTTTCAATTAACAGAACTGGAGGCTCTTTCTTGTAATGGCAAGTCTACTTTCTAGCGTCGAAATTTCAGGAATTACGGGTACTTTTGAGGATATTTTTGATACCTTCAAAAGAACTATAGTAATCCATAAAGAGCCCACTAAGGTAGTGGCTACCCCCAGTTCTGGAATGCTTTTTGGTTATGGTGATGACTCGAACCAACCTAACTATACCTATACTCCTCGTTCTGGAAGCTATTTCGCAAAGATAAGTTATGTAGAAAGAAGAAGTGACGACCCATATATTAGAGAGTTAACAAGCAGAGTAGAAAACGATCTAGTCAGAATTAAAGTAAAAGAAAATGCAAAAAATTATATTAATGATGGCAAGACAGAAAAAATAACCTTTGATAATAAAACATTCAAAATAGCAGGTAATGAAATAGTAAAAAATTTCTTAGGTAGTGAATTTTTCATATATTATTTGGAGGAGACTACATAATGGGTTCATTAGATTTCAGAGGGGTAGCTAAAAAAGTATCTAACTTAAGAGTCTTTAAAAAGAAAGCCCTGCAGATAGCTGATGAAAAATTCATAAGAGAGAAGAAAAATTTAATAAGAGATTTTGAAGGCCACGCCGTCACCAAAGAGTTAAGAGGTGGTCCAAGTGCCCCAAATATCAGCAGGACTCTTCCCGGCGGATATGGCAATTTATTTAGTTTTATTGGTTTTGAGGCAGGTACAGACCCGGTAGATATAGTAAGAGACGCTTTAGATAGAACAAGAATGAACAGAAGGGGTAAAAAAGAAGTAAGAAATGATAAAGTGACTTTTAGATATGTTATTGATTATCCCACCCTTGCTGAGTTGAAACAGGTAACCAGAATGCCTTGGGAAGCTGGCCTTAGTTGGTTAGACAGAATAGAGAAAGGAATATCTGGCTTTGGATATTATATGAGCGTAGCTAACAGAAGATTCAGTAGATCTGGAAAAGGCGTACAGCTTGACAGAAAAGTTAGAGACGGAAGATATAGTCCTGTTTCTTATTATTCTGGTATTATTAATAAATTTAGAAAGGGAATGACTAGAAGATGAAGGCCCAAGTAGCAAATAATATGATGTCAAGTTTCTTGGCGTTTTTAGATAACAGAATACTTGATAGAGGAGAGGCTTTTACAAACCACTCTAGTCAACTCTACGAGTTGTCGCAAGGTGTTCATGGTAACTATACAATATGGGGAGCGCCTTTTAAGCAGATGGTTTGCGATGCATCTATCACAGATGCTACAAAATTTACTGGAGTAAGTATAAATGGCGGCGGCCCGTATGGCGTAAATACAAGCGGTATAGCCTTTTTCCAGCATCATCAAGGGCAGGTGTTTTTTGAGACTGACAATGCGCCAATTGCGCAAATAGATACCGTCAGCGGAAGTTATGCGGTGAAAGATTTTAACACATATCTAACCAGCGAACCGGAGGAAGAGTTGCTTTTCACTACTAAATTTGATCTAAGGCCTAGAACAACTCAGACAGTAACAGGGCTGGCTTTAGAGAGTAAAACTTACCCAGCAATTTTCATAAAAGATAATGGGGGCAGAAATGAACCCTTTGCTTTTGGCGGATTAGACAACACGGTTATGGACGTGAGAGCTATAGTCTTAGCTGATTCCGCATTTAATTTAGACGCAGTTTGTAGTATTATGAAAGACTGTAATAACGCCAAGATTGCACTAATGGAACATTCAGATTTTCCGTTTAACGCTTATGGCGCTTGCACAGGAACTTATAATTATCAGACTTTAGCGGCATCTAAAACAGACAGTTTTTTTGTAGAGAGTGTATCTATATCAAAGACTGTGCCTAATAGAGCCGATTATGACAACATAAATCCGGATGTTTTTTCAGCTTTTGCTGACTTTGAACTTTCCAACGTGAGGACAACATAATGGTTCCCATTAGGCTAAAAAATATGTAATTAGCAGTATACAATAGGAGTTTTTTATCATGGCAAGAAAAAGAGTAATTTATCAAAGTGAGTCGCTATTTTGCGCGGCCACGGGAGCTTACAATACCGGAGAGAAATCGGAAAACGTTTCTGGTAATGCGGGCGACCCGGCCTGCCCCGGTAGCGGCATTCAATTACATCGCGTTCAGAGTATTAACTACGGTTTTGACATTCCACGTCAAGATGTGAACGAATTCGGTAGATTAGCACGTATTGACCAAGTTATCCTTGAGTCACCTACTGTTAGTCTAGATTTTACGTACTATGCAGAAACTGGTTTTAACGAAAGAACTATTGGCATTACTTTGGAGGCCCCGACTAAAACGGCGCTGCCCGCTTCTAATGCTACTGTTTCTTCTATTTCTGGTATTCTGAATGGCAAAACCGACATTAAAAGTTATTTTATTAGGACGGTTACAGAAGGTAAGGATGAGCAAAATGCTTATTCTGAGGGCAACGAAGACCAAGCTAGCATTATAGCTATAGGTAATGCGTCAATCACTTCTTATACATTTGAGGCTGCTGTTGGAAGTTTCCCAACCGTTTCTGTTAGTGCAGAAGGTCTTAACATGACAGTGCTAGCTAAACCCAAGAAGGCAGACGGCTCAGGAACTGGAACTGCTTTGACAGCAGCGACAGTTAATCAGGAAACTGGCGCAAACTTAGACCAAGCTTTTGTTCTAGAGGATAGCGTAAGCGCTATGACAGGTGGTACAGATTTAAACGGGAATACTCTGACGAGTACATTGCCTTCAGCTTTGAGACCGGGTGATATTCAATTCACGTTCAAAATTGCTGACGGTGACGGCGACCTCTTAAGAGGTTGGGATGTTGATCAGTTAAAGATTCAAAGCGTTAGCGTTTCTGTTGACCTTGGTCGTGAAGATTTGCTTAAGCTTGGAAGTAAGTTTGCGTTCTCAAAGGAAGTTGTTTATCCGGTGACTGCAAGTATGACTATTGAGGCTTCTTGTTCTGACATGAAAAGTTTTGACGTAGCAGACTTAGTTTCTGACGATTCCAATACTTATACTGCTGGTTTCTTTATTAAGAATCCATCGAATTCCGCCAAGCAAGCTATTGGTTATAGACTTGTTGGTGCTAAGCTAGACTCAGAAGCTCTCTCCTCATCAATTGGAGACAACAAGACAGTTACGTTCAACTTTACCGCTCAGGTTGGTGGTCCTGCTGACAATACAGCTGGCTTGTTTATCCAAAGAGGTGAAACTTAAGTCATTAGGTTAGTACTTCTATTGTATTTCAAAAGGTCCCAGTAAAAAACTGGGGCCTTTTTTCTTTTTATCGTTATTATATTTTAGGTATAAGGCTTAAAAGTGACGCTTACGTCGGAAAAAATAAAAGAATACATTATCTTCCAGACTAATAGGAGTATAACCCACTTCTACAAAAAATACCTCAACATAATAGAAGACGTATCAAAAGATCATGATATTATGCTTCTAAAAGTTCAGCAAGAGACATCAAAAGAATTTGCCGATAATATTAATTATATGACTGCTGAAAAATACCATTATATAAGAAAAAAAATTTTAGACGGAGGAAACGAAATATCTCGAGAGTTAGAAAAGTCTTTAGATAAGTTAGATATATCATTATGAGTGAAGAGAAAAAAGTAAAATGGCTACATGAGTTCGAAGTTAACAAGACCGTCAAAAAAGAAGTCTCAGAAGACGGTAAAGACGAGAGCGGAGAGCCAATCAAAATCACCAAACAAATAGAAGAAAAAATACCGGTAAAGTTTTGCCTTAAACGGCCTAATAGAAGGCTGTACGAAGACGCTGACCTCTTCTATGGAGTCAGACTCTCAGAAGGCATTAAGGAAGGTTTATTAACCAAGACCTTATTAGCTAAAAGATTTAGTAATGACGGTGGAACAATGAGCGAAGCAGAGAAAGACGACTACGCCGTCGCCTATGAAAAACTCACAACTGTAGAAAATAAAATCCAAAGAACTCAAATAAACTTAGAAAAAATTTCAGAAAAAGAGAAAACAGAAAAGCTACGTGAGTTAATGAAAGAGGCTCTAGAGCTTAGATATGACTTACAAACAATAGAGAACGAGCAGTCTTCTCTGTTTGATCAAACCGCAGAGTCTCGCGCTAAAAATAAAACAATTTTGTGGTGGGTATTATTCCTTTCTTTTATGGACGAAGAAGGAGAGAGAGTTCCGGTTTTTGGCGATGGTATCTACGAAGAGAAGCTGGCTAAATATGACGAGTACGAAGAGAATGACGACCTCTTCTGGAACGAGGCAATCCGTAAGCTAGCTTATTATGTAAGCTTTTGGGAGTCTGGACAAATAGAAAATCCAGAAGATTTTGAGTCTATTGACAAGATGTTTGCTCAGGCCGAAAAGCCAGAGCCAGAAGAAAAAACTGAAGAAGAACCCGAGCCGAAGAAGCCTAGAGCCAAAAGGAAAGCCACTAAAAAGAAAGCAAAAGTAGCCGCGGAGGGATAAAGTGGATGCGAAATTAACCCATGAATTTCGTAAGGTCTACGCTGATATAATTAATGGGTATACTTTAGTAGAGTCTGAAGGTCAGAATCTTTATATTCGTCACCTCAACGAATCTGACATAGGCTATATATCTTCTAAATATAAATTATTTTTTTCAGAGGCTGAGGATAGAGGCCTTCTCACACTCAACAAAAAGTTAGAGCTACTCAAAGAACAAGGCATTTGGGCAGAAGAGGAAGAAGAATATAAAAAAATAAAAGAAGAATTAAGTAGAAATACTGAAAGCAAGAAGAAACTTTTAATACGTAGCCAGATAGACTCAATATCCAAGTTGATAGAAGACCAAGAAAAGGAGCTTCAATCCATAGAAAGCAAAAGATCTGAAGCAATAGACTTAACTTGTGAAAAATATGCAGACAGAAAAAGTAATGAAGAAATAGTTAATTTATGCCTGTATAAAGACCCTCAGCTAAAAGAAAAGTTCTTTTCCCCGAGGGAATACAAAGAGATGGACCAAGCAGAGCTGTATGCATGTATATTTTTATATAATAATTCTTTGTCTAGTTTTAATGGCAAATTCATAAAACAACTAGCGGCGATGCCGTTTTTTATTAATTCTTTTCTTATTTCGAATGATGACCCTATGATCTTCTTCGGTAAGCCTGTTACAGAGCTAACCAACTACCAAATAGACCTTTTTTCAACTGGTAAGTTTTATAAGTCTGTAATGTCTTCAAAAGGCAACCCGCCAGAAGAAGCCTACGAAGACCCGCAAAAGTTAGTAGAATGGTACGATTCAGCCCAAGCTACGGAAGAAATTAAGAAACAAACAGAAGGAAAAGAGGCCTCAACCATAGTAGGAGCAGACAAAAAAGAAGTGCAAAAAATGATTGAGGAAGACCCGCTTGCGGTAGATTTTAATAAAGAAGTAGCAAAAACAGCGAAAGGAAAAGAAGGCGGAGTGCTAGATATGAAGGACATTATGAAAATACATGGTTATAATGTAGATTTTTGATAATATAAAAGTGTAATAACTATCTGCAAGGTATGGCGGATACAGGGAGAGTAATAGTTGATGTAGATGGCAATCTAAAGCCATTAAAAGGAAGGCTGGCAAAGTTAGCGTCGAGTCATAAGATGACGCTTGACGAGAAGGGTTTTACTCAGCCGTTAGGTAGGATCACCGGCAAACTAGGTGAATTCGATAAGTCTTTGGACGCTTCTAATGCTCGTGTTGTTGCTTTTGGCGCTTCAGCGGGCGCTATATATGCAGTTCAAAGAGCTTTAACAGAAACTGTTAGATCAGCCATTAGTGTAGAAAAAACCCTCGCTGACATAAATGTTATCCTCAATGTCAGCAATAAATCGCTAGAAAGATTCAGCGATAGACTTTTTAAGGTTGCTGGCCAGACCGGCCAATCATTCCAATCCGTAGCGGAAGCCGCTACAGAGCTAGCTCGTCAGGGCTTATCAGTAGAGCAGACCCTTAAACGTACAAGTGATGCGTTGGTCCTGACTCGTTTGTCTGGAATGAGCGCCACCCAAAGTGTGGAAACACTAACGGCGGCAATAAACTCTTTTAGTAAAAGCGCTTTGACGTCCACGGAGATTATCAACAAACTCGCAAACGTAGACGCCGCGTTTGCGGTAAGTACAAATGATTTAGCCGAAGCTTTAAGGCGTGTAGGCAGCTCTGCCGCAGACGCAAACATTTCATTTGACCAATTAGTGGCCGCAGTGACTTCCGCGCAGCAAACTACAGCTCGCGGTGGCGCTGTCATTGGTAACAGTTTCAAAACTATATTTACAAGGCTACAAAGACCTAGAGTTCTCCAGCAGTTGGAGATGTTAGGTATAGCCACTAGAGATTTAGGTGGAGAAACTAAGCCCGTTATAAACATCCTACAAAGCTTAGCTAAGCAATATGATAAACTTTCAACCGCTCAAAAGTCTCAAATCACAGAGTTGATTGGTGGTGTGTTCCAGATTAACATTGTAAAAGCTGCTCTGTCGGACTTGGGTAAAGAGTATTCTGTTTACGAAAGAGCTTTGCAAACTTCTGTCTCCTCTACTGATGAGGCAATTAAAAGAAATGAAAAGCTCAATGAGACTCTCAGTGCTCTAGTCAACAAGACTTTTGCCAATCTACAAAAAGCAGCGGCAGGAATTGGAGAGGGTGTGTTTGGCCCTTCTATGAGAAGTTTCCTAGATACGCTTAACGCCGGACTTGAAGGAGGAGATACAGACGGAGAAGGCATAGGAGCAAAAATAGGCAAAGGAATTTTCAAAGGTATAGAAAATGTAATCAGTGGCCCCGGACTCGTCTTGGCTTTTGCGGGCCTTACTAAAATCATAGCAAGGTTAGGGGCAACTACAGGAGACGCATTTAAAACCTTAGTTCTGCAAACAAATAAATCAAAAGAAAGAGAAAACTTTGAGAGAGCTATAGAACAACGCCTAAGAGCCCAAGACGGTTACATGGACCAAATAGTAAATGGCACTATGAGTGTAGAAGATGCTCATCAACTAATCTCAAAAGAGATAGATGACGAAAATAGAAAACTAGATATACAAGCTGGCAAAGTTAGAGAAATCGCTCGGCTAATGCAAGAAACAGGTTTCTTCGCTTTTTCAGACAAAAAAGAAAGACCAGTAAAAAGAAAAGCTGGCGGGCTTGTGCCAGACAAAGAAGAAAGAAGGATGGCCGCCGAAGGAGGTTATACCGCAGGCTTAACAAGAAGAACAAGAATTTCACCGGGACTAGAGGTAATAACAAACTCAAGAGAAAATATTAAACGATTCCCCGGGATGAAGCAGAAAGCTGTCCTACCTCCGGCAGGAAGTAGGGCGGCGGATGCTTATAGGCAAGACTTCATGTCTACTCATGGTTTTGACCCATATGCAGGTAAAGGATTTGTTCCCAACTTTTTTTCTAAAGCGAAATATACTCAGCAACAAAGGGCAAGCGTTCCCGTGGGCGCTATGTATTATGACTACTCTTCGGATAAAATGAGGAAGAAGAGCAAAGGGAAAGGCGGCAAAACCTTAAGTCGAGGAGATTTTATAAATACGGGCAACACCTCTTTAAGCATGAGCTTTGCGCAGCTACAAAGAAAAAAAGGATCTTATGATTTCTCTAGAAAAGCTATAGGGGCGAAGTACTATACTGGGCCAATGACTGGCGCAGCAGATCCAGATGACACTTTTAGTTTGCAGCTAAAATTTTTACAACATAAAGATAGTTTGCAGAAGTTAAGAGGTAAAGGCTTTAACTTTGCTTCATGGGAGGATGCAGTCAATAGGACATTTGGAGCAAGTGGACACAGTATTTCAAATTATCCGGTAGACGGAATACAAAACGAAAAAAATGCAATAGAATCTAAATTCTTAAGTAATATAGGTAAAATAAACAACAAAAAAGTTGGGACAGGATACTATGCGTCTAAATTATTGGCCCATAGGATAGCTAGTTCCAAAGACTTTAGCATTCAAGACGGCAACAAGCAAAACTACAACTTAGGGACTCTAAGTATAGCTTCACCATACTCTAGAAACTATAAAAAAGTAGCTTCTGGCTTCGTCCCTCAATTCGCATCAAAGTCAGACGAAGAAATAAAACAAATCATTAGACAAAAACTTCAAGCTGGAAGCGTCCAAGGCTTTAACAATGATAGATACCAGAGACTTATTGCCTCTGACCCAACGTTAAGGGGGATGTACGATACGGTTATGGCCAGCAAACAACAATCAAGAGCAGCCTCGGAAGCTGGTAGGGCCGAAAGAAAAGCGACGGCCGCAGCTAGGCCCCGCCTCAATGTTTTATTTGCCAAAAATTTAAGCGAAGTAGACTTAGGTAAGTCTGCAGTTTCTGGTTACGGTTTCTCTTCGAAGATGCCGAACGCAAAAAGAAATTTTGACACTTCATTTTTAAGGAGGTACCCGAACATGGTCAAAGGTATTGGCTACGATATGTTTAAGTCAATGCCGGGAACTAATCCGATAAAAACTAGAAACATGATGAAGCAGTTCAATGTTAGCGCTTTAGATCCAGCCGCAAGAGGCCAAGTCTCTGGGCGAGTATTCGAAAGCTTCATCAAGGCAATGTCTACACAGATTATTCCGGGCCAAGAAACAGGCTCAGAGAGAATAGATATGAAGCGCCATCAGCTTAAGCCTGCTTATAGAAGCTTGTTCACTAAAGGCGCTGCGACAAATTTAGGTCATCATGGTAGTGAGATTAGATTTGGAGATATAACTACTAGCAAGGCCATGCAAAAGCAGGGATATGCTGGCGGCTTTGTTCCAAATTTTAATGCTGTTAATAGGGCTATGGAGACAGAAAGAATGATGGGCGGAGACCCAGAGTTTAGGCAGTTCCCATTCCCGCATGTAGCCGATAAAAGCAGGCAAAAAGATTTTAGAGCAGTGTTAAGAGACCATCCGAATCTTTCCAGAGATATGCGTCGCTCAAAAGAGATGCAGGAAAGTATGTTTGGAGCCCAAGGCCATGTTCCTAACTTTATTTTACCAGCTCTTGCTACTGCTGGTAGGCTTGGCATGGGTGCCCTTAAAGGCGCAGGAAGATTTATTGGAATAGGTGGAAGCAAAGGTGGTAAGGCTGCGGCTGGAGCAACAGGTATGGGAGAACTAGGGGCAGCGGCCGGGGATACTTCCAACAACTTAATCGCAATGGCTATGATGTTGCCTATGGTTACTGGCTCATTAGAAGGAATGGCTTCTGAAGGGGACAAAACCACAAAAATTATATCTAGCTCAACTAATGCTTTTGCTTCCGCTGCCGTAGCTTATAAAACTATGCCCGGAAAGCTAGGTAAGGCTATAACCGCTTTAGCTGCCTTTGGGGGAATAAGTGAAGTAGCTAAGATCTCTACTGACAGGACTTTTGAGTTAGGTAAGGCCCTCGAAAAAGCTACAGAGCAGATGACAACACAGACAAATGCTTCTCAAATATATCTATCTGCCCAAGAAAACCTTACTACAGCTCTTGCAGAAGCTGTGCCTGACGAAGAAAAAATTTCTAAACTAAGGGATCAAATGATGGGCGCCCTCTCTGACATGACCAAAGAAACTCAGAGAGAAGTCATTGCTGCAACTAACGCAACGGAAGCGAGAGACGCTTTGGAAAAGGCTAACGCAGAACTAGCTAAAAAAACGCAAAGAGTCGCGAAGCAAGTCACACTTAGTAACCTTCAGAGAGAAGGCACGTTTCTTGGATTAGGACTTGGTGGGTCTGCGGGCGCGGGTTTTGGTTCTGCCGATACGGCTAAGAATTTCGCTTCTCAATTTGCAGGAGGGGCTAGTCTCCAAGGGTTAGACAAAAAACAAAGAGACGAGCTAGTAAAAGCTTTCTCTCAAGACAATATAGATCTAACAAAAATGGACAGAGCGGGAATGGTCCAATTTTTCGAAGAAAGAATCAAACTAGAGAGCGAATATGTTGACTTGTTACCAGAAGGAAGCACCCAGTTAGGGCTAACCGCTGCTGCTTTACAAAAACTAATTGAGACGTACGCTAAGAATATAACAGAGACAAAAGAACTAATAGAAGCAAATAGACCTTATCGTGAAGAAATAGAAAGACAGCAAAAAATAATAACGCAGGCCAAGAACGCCATAGCTTCATTTAACGAAGGTTTGTCTACCTTAATGGCGACTATATTTGATCAGGCTTCAAAGTCTAGAAAGTTCAGAGCCGATACTATGGCTGGCTCCAGAAGATTAAATCTAGGCATAGCAGAATCAAGGCTACAAACAATGCGCCCTTTCATGGGGGAAGATGCTATAGCTAATTCAGAATTTAGACTACAACAAGCTAACAGGCAGGAAGACACGGCTTCCAGAATGAGGCAGGCAGAATTTGATTCTAACCAGAAAATAAATGAGATAGTAACTAAAATGGCTAAGACCGTCACTAGCCAATTAGGACAAGGCGGGACAACTGCTGGCTTGTCAGAGCAGCAAAGAGCGGCTTCTACGCGATTTAGAGTTGGTGCATTTAACATGGTTCAAAGTGGCTTGAGAGGAGATAGGCTAGCTAAAGCTTTGGATAAATTAACTATACAGTCTTTAGGTGGCACTAGAGAACAAGTGCCCCAAGCTATTACAGAACTAAAAACAGAACTACTTAAGGCAAGTCTAGACCAACAAAATACTCTAGCAGAGATAGCCAGAACAAATCATGAGCAAAAAACCCTACAAGAAAAGCAATTTCAAGAACAAAAGAGACAAATAGAAATACAAAGAAATTTAGGAGTACAGGGTGGAGCTCGCGCCTTCATGGAAGGAGGCACGGACATGATGTCTCGGGTAGCGAGAAATCAAAGAGTGTTTGGGTTTGCAAGAAGAACCGGTAATTTAGAACTAGCAGGCAGAGGAGCTCTAGCAATAAACCAAGATATTAAAGATCTCACAGGTAGAGAAACCACGTTTGGAAGAGGTTTAGCTATAAGAGGTAATGCGCTCAGATTGTCAAGAAATGCAAATCTTGCTGGGTTTGGAATGTCAGGCAGTCAAGCGTTTAATATATCGCGAGACCAAATAGATTCAATGATTAAACCTGTGCGGTCCGTTGGCGCGGTTGAAAAAGCTGCTGCGGACTCTGCTTCTCTGGCAAAGAACATGGGGCCTGTATTGCAGAAAGCTTTTGTTGATGCTTGGAATCAAACAGGTACTAGAGTGGCTCAACAACAAATGAATATGTATTTGAGCTCTATAGCTAGAGCAAGCGCGGTAACTGCTCAAGCCCAAAGGATAATAGCTCAAAATAAAGGCAACATTCAAACCAACAAATCAGAAGGATATATTCCTAACTTTAATGCTATAAGGGGTTATGGGGTAGAGAAGAATAACGTAATGAGATCTTCTCAGTATACTCCATCTCAGAAAATGCGCGCAAGGCCAATGCGACGAATCATTAATGGCCAGCCAACTTGGATGAACGACCAAGAGGCTTTAGTGAGAAACTTTATGGGTTCTGGCAAGGACGCTGTTCTGACCCCTAAAATGATGGGCATGGCGGCAGAGGGCTATATCCCCAACTTCAATTCAACGTTATCTTCGTTCCAAGGCATTTTACATGGCGGGGGAGGTTTTACGAGAGGAGCATTACAGTCAAACATGTCCTTTGATGATTTTGAGAATCTTTATAAATTTAAAACAGAAAGAACAAACTACCATAAACAGCATAAAGCATGGTCTAGGAGTGTCTTTAACCAGCGGAGTTTGGCTTCCGCTAGGCAACAAATGGCTGAGAGCCTATTGAAGATGGGCAGAAAAGATCTTCTATTGAGAATGTATCAAGGTCCGATAGGGTTGCCCCCGGGTTGGTCTGCTGCAACAAACGTAGGTAGCCTCCGCATGCCCCAAGGAAACGTTGCCAGACCAGAATCTTTCTATAACCAAAGAGGTATAAGAACCAGATCAAGGGCTTATAATCTTGGCAGGTCTATAGGGAGGAGAGGGGCTCAATTTGGTAGCAACATTGCGTCTAGATTAGGAGCGCCTGCCGCCCGAATGGCTGCAAGAGGCGCAGCAGCCGCGGAAAACCAACGAGCTGTTTACATGGCCCTGCAACGGATGAGAGGCAAAATGAGTCCAGAGATGTATGCAAAAGCTTACGGAAGATTTGTTAAAAATAATATTGGGCTTTTTGGCTCTAATGTAGGCGTAGGCGCAGCAAAATATGGTTCAAAAGGAGCATTTTATGCAGCAAAAGCAGCAAAGGGATGGTCGATTGTTGGCGCAGGAGACTTGATAGGAAGAGGATTGGGAATGGGAATGGAAAACTTAATTGGCAGAAAATTAAGCGCTGATGACAAAAGAGTTTTTGGAGGAGGGTGGGATACCGCTATGGAATTTACGGGACTAACTAACATTGCTCGAGCCACAAAAACTACAGGTGGTTTATTTGGGGCATGGGCAGATGGAGGCTGGAGTATAGCAGGTCCTTCAGCGCAACAACGACAAGCGAGAAGTTTTTCTAATAGCGACTTAAGAAGAAAATACGATCAAGGAAGAAAATTTGGAAGATATAGGAATGAGACTTTTGCTGAATTTAAAAAAGCATACCTTAGAGGTGTGGCGTATAACAGGAGACAAGAAAAAAGACAACAAGGAACTATGACTCGCGGGTTCGCCGGTGGTTACATTCCTAACTTTGCTCAAATGAGTAGTCTTGGCACTTTATTCTCAGCCTCTCAGAAAGCGCATCATCAAGAAAGAGCTAGATTCCTAGGAATGACAGCAAGGTATGGTTCTCCCGGCTTAGGCTGGCTCAGCCATCCTTCTCTATCTTCTAAAGCAATGCAGACTCCGGGCTTAAGAAGAGAAATGCTGAGAAGAGCAGGAATAACAGGAGGCGAACAATTTAGGAGCTACCCAACTATAGGGAGATTTGCTTCTGAAGGAATAATCAATAGCCAAATGAGAGAAAGGCGTCAATCAGGTATGAGTGACGTTTATACAAAATTTGTAAACACACCAAGGTATAAGGGCTTAGCCACGTTTAATGGCACAGAGAGAGGTATGGAAGAGATGGTGGTAAATTCTCATCCAAACCCAAGTAGAGCTGGGTACGCCGCAGAAGGGCAAGTGCCTAACTTCGCTAGCTTAACAAAGAGACTAGAGAGCGTTTCAGAAAGTATTGGAGCGCTTAATGAAAATATGTCTGCAATGAATGGGGCCGGTCAAGCTTCCGGGTCTTCTAGCCAAGGTTCTGTAAGTCTAAGTATGCAACCATTGAACATAAGCATTAACCACTCTGGCAATTTAACAACTCAAATGTCAGAAGTGCAAAATCAATTGGTCGCAGCATTAGACGGTGCAATTAGTTCTTCTATGCCGGGTGTATATAACGCATTAAAGGGACCATCGACTAGTTGATATGGCTGACATTATATTCACAGATGCTACGGTATTAAGCTACGACGTAGAAAACTATTTTCTAGGCGACGGTACTGCGCGTTATGGTTCAACCAAGAGGTTGAGTATAGAGGTAATGTCCTATAATATTAATTTAGGAGGCAGCACCACAGCAGACTTAAATCCAGACTTCAACAATGATGGCATATCGGAAACTTGGGACAACTTAACAACCTACCTCAACAACGCAAACAATTTTGAAAACATAAAAATAAGAGGGCCCAAGGTTGACCCTTCTCAAACGGATTCGCAACGAGATTGGAATTTAGGGCGGGGAATAATTTCGTCAATTGGCACAACAGAACAAAACCCGATTCGTGTAGGTTATCACAGATTCAATATAGAGATTCCTTACAGTTCTACAGATGATCTGCCAACAAAGACCGACTCGGCGTCTTACAATGGAATAAAGGAAGCCTTTACCACTGGAAGCGTATCAGGTCATGCTGAGTTGGTGAGGGACTTTTCAGAAAGTTTCAATATTTCTGAAGATGAAGATGGAGCGTATACTCAAGAACATACAGTTTCAGTAAGATTTGAAGAAGGTAAAACTCTTCCTGAGGGTGTTACCGAAATCACTTTAGCAAAAGAATTCGCAGAGATATTATTTGGTTCAGGCACAGGCGGAGGTAAACCGGACGTTGCTCCTCCTTTCGGGTTTGTAGTAAGGCCGGGGTCTTTTGATGATGCTGGCATAAAGGACAAAAAACATTATTATACTGAAACTTACGACGCCTTTACCAAGACATGTTCTTTTGTTAAGAAACTCACGATTGAAGATGAGGATATTGGGAGTTATACAAAGAAAGTAAGACATACTACTAGTTTAGGTTCAGACGGAATAATTTCAATTACAGAAAACTGCGAAATAAAAGGCAAAGATGACTACGCTCAGGCTCTAGCGGGTATGGACTCAGAGCTGCATCCAACTAACGGAAGCGCTGCCAATAACAATACAGGCACGGCTCGTACTAGGTGCCTCGCGGTGTTTAACGGCAACGCTAAATTTTTAGGTGATAGCGGTAAGTATAATGGCAGCGATTTACCTTTAGAAAAAGCAAGTATAAGTCCTACTCAATATCCTGCTCCTGTCGGCCCACTAACTCTTAATACAGGCACAACTGGTTTAAGTAGACTCAACCAAGCTATATCAATATCTAAACAATACAACAAAAGGAAGAAAACAGTTAGTTATACTATTACATTTAATAACGATCCAACAATAGAGGACAACTTCATCCATGAATACAGCCAAAACTACACAGAGAATCAAAACGGTTCGCTGACGATTAGTGAAAGCGGCAGAATAAGGCCTTATGGGCAAAAAACAGATACTGCGTTTGATTCAATAAAAAGTTTCTTGCCTTCTGCTGCTACATTGGAAGCTAGAGCTGAAAGCTATTACGATGAGCTCGCAGATGACACAGGTCCGGAAGAGACCGCTCTTAAGTCTACTGGTATGAATGTTACTTTTAATGGCGGTAAGGCGGGTATGGAAATAAGTTATTCCAAAAGTTTTTCTGACGATATGCCTCTTAGATTTTCTTACAAAATTTCTTCTGCGGAAAGCTCTACGCCCTCGACGGTATCTACGCCAAATACTTTAAAAAGAATAAACTTGTCTATTTCTGACAACGTTCCTCAGCTGATAAGAAGTACGTATATGATCCCCAATAAAAAAGATGGTTATCAACTTTTACATGAGCCCGATGATTCACTTGGAAAGCAAACAAATATGGGAACTCGCTCTGTAGAAATTAGAGCTCAGAAGGCTAGGATTGAAGGGCAAAACGTATACAAGAATTTTCCAAGCTTAACAACTGAGATAGACTACTTAAAACAGCTAGCATTAATAAAAGCCGCAGAGGTTGTACCTGATTTGAAACTAGGTAGTGTTGACTTATTTGTTGATCAGTGCACCTTTTCATTTAACAATGAAAGACAGTTAAACTTTAGATTAAATGTAAGTTACGTAACGAAGTCTAATCTAGAGTATACTAATATAAATCCAAAAGGAATAAATACATAAAATGTTACATAGAGGTCCAAGTAGTAAAGCAGCGAGCACCGTAGTAAAATACGGAGATTTTGCTTTTCATGAAAATGGTTTACCAACTCCGTTCGTGACCATGGACCAAGAAATGTTAAACGACCATAGTGGTAGATGGGGTAGGGTAGACAACATAACAATCAATGGAATTATTTCTGGGCAGCATTTTTCTGGAGAGAGTAATTATGGGTCAGGCCTAATAGGACTGCAATCTGGCTTAATAGATGCGTTTTCTGCTGATTTCAATAATTTTGTTATACAGGACTCTGGTTCGCCTGATATGGATACGGTCTATAGCGGAGATGACTGTATTATTGGAGGAATTTCTTTCGAAGAGTCAAGATATAACATGATTCTAGGTTATAGCGTGAACTTAAGAGCTTTCCAATACGGCTATTTTGAGCATAAGTATGGAGTCCTAGACCCGGTAGATGAGTTTTCTTATGACGAGCAGCAAGAGGATGAAGTAGTTACTTTGACTCATAACGTCTCCGCTAGAGGATTTAGATCCGGAGATGCTCAAGCTTTTGATAATGCTAAAGATTTTGTTATTAGCCGAACTGGGTTAAGTAAAAAAGTAGCCCCTCACTTCATTACAACAGGGGCAGACGGGGAAAACTGTGATACTTGGGTTTTGAGAAATCAATCAGAAACCATAGATAGAGTAAATGCCACATATTCTGTTTCTGAACTATACGAGATGGACCCGTCCGGATGCAATCCAGTAGTGGTAAAATATACTTGCAGTTTAGAGTCTGGAATTCAAGACGACTTCGTAAGAGGGTCAATACAAGGGGAGGTAAATGCAGGCAAAACTGGGACAATGACCCAAGCCAAAAATAGACTTAAAAGTCTAGATATGTATAATTTGTTTACAGGGGCTATAAATATACCAAGTGGAGAAATAGATTTTTATAAGATACCAGTAACATTTAATTCAGAAGAGGTTTCAGTAGGCACAAAAGGAGAAAAGAAAATAACATTTAACGCCTCTTATGATAATAATAATTTATTTAATAATAATAATTATTTTTTTAAATACAACCCCGGGGGTTCTTCCGGAGGGCCTTGTTATTTTGACTATAACGTAGATGTTTCTTTTGATGAAGTTACTGAAGTTGCTTCTGTCAACTTAAATGGAACAATAAAAGCGAGGGGAAACTTAGCGGAGAGAATAAATAAATCAAACGATTTTTTAACCAATTATCTTTCTACGGGGGACAATGGGACAGGCAGGCTCAGAGATTTGGCAAACGAAGTGTATCAAGGTATATCAGGCGACTTAAATATAAGTGGGTACGCTTTAAACATTTTTCCTAATTCTCTTTCGATAGTTAGCGGTAACAAAGGCAACATTAACATCTCTGCCTCTTACGATAACTCAGACAGAATATACGATCCAAAGATAAGAGGGTCAAGCTACAGCATAGATGTCAAAACTGCTTTACCAGTATACAAGCCGAGAGCTTCAGTTAATGAAAATGGAGCGTTTGGAATATATGAAACCAACGTTTTCAACAGGGAGGTAGTTAATATAAATGGACAGGTTATACCGGACCACAGAGCTTCTAGTTTAGAAAAAGATAATACGGTTGAAGCGTCTGGCTCAGGCATAATTAACACAGTCAGGACGGCTTTAGTAAGTGGTCAAAACAAAAGGCTAGAGTCTGACACCTCTAGTAGGTCCGAGACAGACGGATCATTATCTTTCGGAAACTCTTATTCTTTCGATAGCAGTGGAGTCTACGTCAAAGCGAACACTAAATTATCAACATAATGGCAGACTTACCTAAAAAAAGCATTTTTTACGACTTTCTGGAAAAGAACAACATTGAAACAGAAAGAGCAAAAGTATATTACTCTTTTACGGGAGCATCTGGTGAAGCGGTGTTCTTAAATGAGTTCTCCGATAATGCCCCTATAGTTGAGGATGGTCTGTCTACCGCTGCCATACCCGGCATTTCAGTGGGCGCAGATGATGGGGTGTTTACATCTAGTCAAGATTTAGGCAGCTCAGGTTTATTTAATGGAAGTGGCGCAGTCTTAGTAGGAGGGGAAATAGAGTATAGTGGCTGGACTGTATTTATGCAGGTAAATGACCTCGGGTGGCTTTCCGCAGTCAACAAGCCAAAAATACTATTCTCCTCAATGGTTGACGATACATCTACTTCAGGTTTTCATGTTGGGATAGATGGGTCAAATCATTTATATTTTCAGGCTCCTGTGGATTACTCAAATAATCTCACAACCTTAACAACTACAAAAGAAGTAGGTGGCAATATTTTACTTTCTGTAGCAATGGGTAACCAGTCTACTGAACTTGAAATGACTATACATGATATACCGTATAAGAAAAATGATACTTACAAATTTTCTAATTTAGGCAACATAGGAGTGGGACAGTCAACGCAGACCAATACATCTAAAACATGGAGAATAGGAAATTTTAAATATAGCCCGAGTTATACTTCTGCCAACTATAGTGGATATAGTGGAGATATTGGCTCCTTTATTTTAGTGAGTGGGTTCGTTGATGAGGCGGTAAGAAACAGCCTTGCTGAAACTTTTTTTATAGACTCTTATAACCCATCCAGAGAAACAACTACAAATGTAACTAGGAATATAAAAACCTCCACGCCCTACCTTGATAATGTTTTCACTGGTAGTGGCGTCACAGGGCAGACGACAGAACTGCTAGATACTTTTTCTTATCCCAAGGCAGATGGGTCAAGAGACGATATAAAACTTTATAAAGTAGAAGATGCAATAGGGCCTCTAAGCGGTCAACAAGTTAGGTTCCATGAATCGTCAGAGCAGGTGACCGAGCAAGTGGTGACTTATGAGGAGGAGACCGTAAACTATAACTCCGGAATGCTTTATTCCGGCAGTAAAGATACTGTTTCTTTTGATAGAAATTTAACTTCTTCAGATTTGATAGAGGTATATTCTTACATTACTGGTACAGACAATCACAACCAAGTAGCGTCTAGACAAGGTTCAAGGTATGAATTTGATGCAGTTCACACAGGGCAGAAAGTTAATTTATATAGAAACGGACTACTGCAATCAGAAAAAAGCAGAAACCTTTTGCCGACTGGAGCAACTATGAACTATGACCTTTATGGAGGGTCTGGTACAGGCGTTATACAGCTAGGTCCAGAACATGGAATAGTTTCTGGGCAAAGATATTATGTAGACTTTTCTAGGGACTATGTCTCTGGTGGAGTTGGTTCTGGGGGAGCGGTAGATAATGCCAACTTAGGAATAGGGGAGACTTTGTCGATTTACTCTACACCATTTGATGAAGCTAATTTGGGAATAGGCTTTAACGAAGGAGTTAAAACTAGCGGATTTATAACCGCAGAAAGAGACGGTCTTACCGTGCTGCATAGCGGGGCAGACGGGAACTCAATAGCGGAATCAAATAAAATAGCAAATAATATTAGTTTTCTTGATATTAGATTAGATTACGGAGGCGATTATGTTGTTTCCGCTGATGGGAACTCTGTTAATAGTGACTTTTACCCAGCTTCTCCCGGAACTACTTCTAGATCTAATGGATTCAATAGCACGGACAAAATTATTTACGATAGGATGACTAGTGGAACAGCAGAGTCAAAGTACTTTGTATACACAGGTCAAACAAGGGCTGACGGTGTTTACGGCAAGAATGCTAGTAACAAACTGGTTCTCAAAAGCTATTATTTAGGGGAGACAAGTGAATCTGATGACGAAGTATTTTATGAGCCTTATTTAAATGGAAAAAAATTGAGGTCAGGAGAGCATTATGTATTAAAGCCAGTAGGGGCAGAAGTAGAGCAAATGGAGTTTGACACTACTAAATTTGGTCAATTAGGTGAGTCAACAGGTATAATACATATAGCCCCTTTGACCTCTGGAAGCAAAAACTTCCAAACAGGCGTTTACCTTGGTACAGATTCTTATGTTCAAGCAAATTTTATGATAGTAGATGAACAAGTTTGGGTAGAAGGTGTAAGACAGGCTAAAGGCGACCAATATGAAATAGTCGATGCTAGCTCAAAAAGAAAACAGGGAAAAAGAGTAGATAATAACGGAATAAATTCTATTATCTATTCTACATTTAATGATGACGGAAACATAGGAATAGGATCTTAATATGCCATTTAATGAAATAGGAAATATATCAATAGCAGGTAATGACAATGAGCCGGGAAAAGCCTACGGCGGATTTATCTACTCCAGTAATGTGTCTATTGGAAATTCTTCAAGTCCCACAACAATGACTATAAACGTTGTTCATGAAAAAGGCGTAACAGAAGAGATAAAAACCGCTATCAAAAAAGACATTGACGAGCTTAATTTAAAAAAAATTACAATAGGAGACCTAGACCCTATTTTCATGCATTTAATAAAGTACGAAGTCAGAAAGAACTCAGGCTCAAGCGTTCTAACTTTAGAGTACACAGACGGGTCAATAATTTTGGATAAAATTTTTGTTGGCCTCGTTAATCGTCACGCTTCCGCAAATAGAGGGTTAAAAGACAAGCAAGGTAATATAAAGAATGAAGAGCATTCTATAAAAGAATACAAAGACGGCATAACTTCTACTGAAGCTACTATAGAGATGTCGGTTAATTGTTTAAAATGCGACGGAAGCGATGACTTTGAAGAGAAGACTGCTAAGAGCGATGGCATTTACAACTCTAGCGGACAAAAAATTAAAGACTCTAGAAATAAAGATTTGCCACCAATAAAAAGAACGATTGACCACGCTTCTCCTATTGACGCTTTATCCACTAGTACAAATGCTAATTATTTTTTCGTTCCGCAAAGTAAAGATGTATTTAAAAAGAATGGCGGAGTAATTATTTTAGGTAGAGAAAACTTTGTTGAGAATAGCTGTGATGTCCCGGATGTTGATTATACTTTTCATGATTTATTGGAATCTTTCAAGGCTGGTTTTATATCTCTTAAAGAGAAAGACGGAGTCCCGACTCTAACGGATAAAACTTACGAAAACGATTACTCTCCATACAGAAGAGACTATTCAGGCACATTGAGGGAGGTGCTAAATTCTTGGTGCTCAGACTTTGGCTATACTTTTACTTGGAATATATATAAAGAGAGCCCAGAAATCGTAGGGATAAACCTAACGACAAGCTTGGATAGCCTGCAAAAAATTAAAGAAAAAGTCAATGGAATAAAAAGCGCAGATGCAGAAAATGCAGTAGTTGAGTCAACCGTAGAATCCTACTCCAAAGAAGGAACCTATAAGCAATCTTATGTGTCTCAGTATATAAAGGGAGCAAAAGTAAAAGAAAAGAATCAAAAAAAATACGCTCCAAAGATGTTTTATAATCTTCCTGTGGAGTTGATAATGTCACCTAATGAATGGAACAATAGGAGTTTGTCTAGGTTTGTAGCTCACGCTGCTCTGGCTAAATATAGTCCAACAGTGAGGACTTCGGTTCTATGGGGAGAAAAAGAATATAATACGTTAGGCTTCTTCGGTGTAAACGGTGGATCAAGTTTAACTCAGTTAAGTGAGGAACAGCGAGCCAGTATACTCTCAGAGTGGAATTTCTCGGAGGTTGACGAAATTAGGGCAGACTATGGAGATAACTTCCAAATGTACTTAGGCCTATACAACGAAGACACGCAAAAGCACTGGGAGGGTCTTGACGCAGAGATAGCTTCCGGGTTTATAGGGAGGTATTATTTTAGGCCAGTCCTTAATGGAGAGCTTGACGAGAAAGGTTGTATTACGAGGGCAGCGTTCAATCATGCGACACAAATGGTAGGAGGGGGCAACGTCCAATTATACGATTGGAAGAGTCCTCACAGTTGTATGAGCTTCCCTTACGCGAAATTTATAAGAAACGTATTTACTCATCAAGATAGACTTGGCGCTATATTGCCATATCTCAGAAACTCTTTGGGCGCAGATAATCTTAAACAGGACGCCTACCCTCCGGGATTTTTAAAATCAGACGGCTCTGGAGACATCGATCCCGCATTTCAAAATGAGTCCAATATTGTCAACGAATCTTTTAATTACAAGAATGGTATTTGGATTTTTGAGAGAGAGGCCGGTTGGGGTACTCATGAGGACGCAGTGAGGGACCAATTTGAATTTCTTAATGGTACTTCCAAAGTTGACCATTTGAGGCCGACATATAAAGAGCTCGCAGGAAGATCTTTAATAATATATCAAAATTTAATTAAAAAAACAGGAGGCGTTGCCGCTGAAGTTAATAATGGAGATTCATCACAAAACTATAGACCTGTCCTCATAATAGGTCCACCTCCCGGAAGGGCAATGAATTGTTACACTACTTTAATGTCAGACCATTTTACCCCTAAGACTTATGACGACGCTAGGCTTGATAAAAGATATTTTGATATGGTTACCGCAAACTATAATGAAGTAGTTTCTCTTTCAGTGCAAGATGCTGGATCGTCAGCTACTCAAGCTAAGGCTACTGCTCAGGAATGCCTAACTATATGTGAAGAAAATTTAACAGAAAGTATATGTGGAACTTGTAATATAGATAACGAAGTTAATAGACCTTATGTTGGCTTTACGAAGTTTGCAGCTTACGATCAAACTCCTACTGGAGATATAATTCCCAAAGGGACAATTTCTGAATATTTTAATGTATATGCCCCTATGCGTCCTGACAGAGCTAAAACAGGGGCAAGAGCTAGTGCGCGTATCATACTGCCATCTATGCAAGATTATCAAGGATATTTAGAACTAAATTCTAACACTAGAGTAACCGTAGAAGGCTCTAAAAATGTGTTTGGCTCTGTATTGCCTATCGATAACAATTCTAAATCTGATAAATACGAGAACAAAACGCTGGCAATAAAAGTAGTAGAGAATAATATTACAAATGACGTAGATGAAGTTGTTAACCCTGAAGCAGGGCAATCTATTATAGATATGCTCGTTCCAAAAAACTTAAAGACTTTATCAGGCAAGGCCAGCTTCAAAAGTATTGAGCCTTTAGATTACCATGAAGAAATAAAAAACTACTTTACTAATCAGTTAGATGTCAGCCTACCCAAAGAAGACTTTTCTTTTTCATTAGCGGGTCTGAATTTAAAAAAAGCAGGATTAAGCGAATTCATATTACCAGAGCAAGGTTTAACAAGTATGAACATAAACTATGGAGAAAATGGAATAACTACTTCGTTGGTTTTTTCTACTAGGCCAGCAGTACTTCCTAATCCTTCTATATTCATGAAAAGGCTTGGGCCTAAACTAAACACTTTCGGGAGATAAAATGGAATTTAGCGGAAAAAACAACAGAGAAGTTTTATTAGGGTCAAACGGTTCTTTTGACCTAAGTTTTTCTATAGAAAATATGACAGGCATCGCTCGTTTTGGATTGTCTGGAGATGGCGACATTCCTCTTAATTTTCTTTTCTCAAGTGGCAAAATTTTTGATCCAAACGGAAATCAAGTTTATTCTTATTCTTCTGGAGATGCAGTTAACATATCTGGAAACTTCTCTGGGGACTCGTCAGAGGACAAGCAGTACTACAATTACTATATAGGTGATGAGCTTGTGCTAACTTCGGGAGAAAGTCAAGGTTATCTTATTGAGAAATTTTTCTTAAATACTACTGGGTGCACTGTGGAGGCCTTTTTAGACCTAAAGTCTAGCGCGCCTCCCTCTTATCAGATAGCCATGCCTTCTTCTTTTAGGGAAAGAACTAATTTTACTGGCACTCTAACCAATAATTCTACCCTAGGGAATATGAAGATACTCTCTGGGCAAGTTACATCTCCTACTGGGGGATATTTGGACTTCATATTTACTGGTCATAATTACGGTAACAACACTAACGCGACCGCTGTTTCTGGAGGAGGTACGGTCGATATAGAAATATTTCCGTCGGGAGGCTTATTTAGAAATGGGCCTTTTGGTGTCGACTTAGACTTGTATACAAATTTTGGTAAAATTACCACTGGGTTCACTATTGATAGCTTGCCAGAAAGAGAGTATGCATTTTTCTTAAACAACGTAGAAGACATAGAAGAAGTTTTCGTTTCTGGAGGTAGTGTATTTTCTGGAAGTAGTCCACTTGAAACTAGAACAGGAACTGTTGATAGTTCGTATCATGTTACTAGAGACGGAAATATAACTACGGGCGGCTTCCTAGATAAGAGTCTGATTTACGTTGGTGGGTATACCGGAGACATGTTTACTGGGGAGGGTGGTGAAGGTATATACTCCTCTGGTAGTGGGAATCTTACAGGGAGTGGAATAATAATTGGTAGTGGGTTCATAGAATCTGGAACAACTGGTGAATATGATCTAAGCGGAACAGATACTTTTAATGGCACGCCAAACACTTTCGGACTACCTATTACTGGCAATAATAATGCCACAGGTAAGTTTTATTGGTACGCAACCGGAGAGGGCTCAATTACCTATTCGATAACCGCCACAGGCTACTCTCAGTTAAGCGGCACCGCAGGGCTATCTGGAACAACAGTTATGACAACTGGGACAATAACTGGCACTATAACAGAGACAGGTATAGGCGGGTCAGGGGCTTACGCTTCCAACTCTGGGGAAGAATATGGATATAGGATATTTACTGGTAATGTTACGGGAGCACCAGACAACACAGGTTCAATAGATTATCCTAATAGCGGATTACAGTCTGGAGTGACATTGGCTCACACTGGTTATTTTTCTGGAAATGTTTTAGCTACTGGAACTTTTGAAGATATAACTGGCTCAGGAAACTATTCTGGATATTTGACGGGTTATACAAAAACTTTTGAGAATACTTTTAATTTTAAAACAGGAATTCAAGGCGGAGATACTATGACGGATTATTCGTCTAGCAGTATGACTTCAGGCACTCCGGTACAAGGTTATGTTTCTTCTGGGCAAGTAAACTCCAACCCCTACGACATAACCTCAGAAATAATTTTTACCCCAAGATTTGATAACGAACAAATGGTTGTAAAATACATAAGCAGTGGCATCGACACCACTGGATCGTTGGGAAATATAAAAGATGAAATATTAATAACTGGAAAAAAATAAAATGATTAATGCCCCACAAAAATTCTTATCTATGAAGGTAGTTTCTCCTCCTAAGGATATAGTAGACAGTTTAGGCCAAACTAGTTCAGCTGTCCTTAATAATAACGAGCTTCCGGCTGGGGCTCATCAAGGGGTCATGTTATGCAAAGAGATTCAAGAAGGCGAAGGTAATTGGGGAGAGTTCAACAATGGTAATACCTTGTTGCAATCTGGCAACTCTTTTGATTTTCAATGGCTAGTCCTCGTGCCCAAATACCTTTCTGAAACCTGCGGTGTAAGCGGTGGCGAACTGCCGTCGGACGAGAAAGTCACCCCTCCGTACACAAAGGGTGAAATTATCTATTGTGCGCTTTTAGATTTACCTGTAGTCATGCAAAAATCTATAGACGGATTTGGAAACACTCATCCTAAAGTCGTAGGGGGTACGCCGGGATGGCCTAATATGATTCATACTCCATCGGTTAGGCGCCACTATGGAGGCGCTAATATAAACCCAGCAACTCAGATGATTTTTTGGGTCGATTTAAATATAGATGGTAGAACAAGAAGTGGCGCTAGTGTTAGCGGTTCTGGTACAGCACAAAACGTATGGCTATAGGATATCAAAAAGCTTATAAAGTAAGAAATGGGAGCTTGGAGGATAAAGAGAGTCACTATACAAGCTTAGGGAAAGAAGCGTGCCAAGATGTCGGAGGTACTTGGTTTGGTGGCGAGTGTCATTTAGGAGTAGAGTCTCCTACTGCAGAAAAATATAATAAACTAGCAAAGGCTTTTAATGATAGACTCACTAGTGGGGCGGGAGACCCCACTTGGAGAGTATTTTTTTATGTGCATTCTTTGACTCGTGGCATGATAATCCCGCCTTTAGACGCGCCTCAGCCCGGCGTAGGAATTAAAGAGGAGAATACCAGCTACATGCAGGGGGCGAATAAAAACGACCACAACGAAGACGTGTGGTGGAAGTTGCACTCTCATATAGAGCTTCATGGCTGGGATTCTAAAGAAGCATTTAAAACTTTTGGCCAATATGTGTGGCCGACGCGAGCTTTCGCTAAGCCGGGAGGAGCTAACCCCGCTAACCCTTTGGTTTCTTATGTAATGGGGACGGGTAAAAATGGAGCTAATGTAACAAACAATTGGCACGACATGAGGAAAATGCCGCCAGAGTGGTTTAGGCTTGGTATGATCCCTATTAGCTTTTTCCCTGTTAAACCTACTTGGGCAGCGTATGTCTCTGATTATCCTTTATGGTATTACGACTCCCAATTTAATACAAACAACGATACCAACGAGAATAATTTTACTTCAGGCCGCTTTAGCACAAGGCATAGGCCTATAACAATGACAGAGAAGTGGGTCATGGCGAAACTGCAAAGAGGTGCTGCGGCTTTTGTGTCTGTGAATGGGTCAGCTGTAACTGGAAAACTAAGAGCAGAAGCGCCTGCTTATTTTGCACCAAGAATTTATCATAAGTTTGATTACAACTGGAGATCTCCTCATGGAAAATATGCTCCAAGCTACGCTCCGTCTGCAGACATTATAGGGTACTGCCCTCCTAGCGATCCTAGGTTTCCTCCTTCTCCTATACATGAGTACAAATTTAAACCAATTAATCCTGATACTCACTCAGAATTATCTTTTACTCAATCTTGTGGATATCACCCATTTAGTATAAACAAAGTAAGAAGAAAATATGATTTTTATGAATTAGAATTTGTCGGAGGTTTCCATTTAGAAATCAACGACAAAGGAGGAGGGTCTGTTTCTTACGGAAAGCCAGTGAAGGGGCCGTTAAAATTACCTTACAAATACTATCTAGAGGGCTCTTATGAGGGTGGGGGCAATTTAGAGAAAAGAGAAGCCTATCATGACCAGATTGATCAAATTTCAAACTACTTTAACTCTGGTTTCAGAAAGACTCCCGAAATGGCTCAGCAGGATAGAGACATCCTTGGTGACTCGCTATATAACTCAGTTGGGGAAGCCACGTTTGACTTGCCTACATATAATTTTGAATTTGAAGACTTTTTTCAAAAGCAATATTCATTAGCCCCTGCTTTTGGCGGGAGCCAGTCCATATCAACAAAAGACGGTAAGATTCCAAGGATAACACCAAGGTATCCGAGATTTATAGCAAGAAACACGGGTGCAGAAGAAAACATTTCTGCTTCTCTGTCCGGAGGTAAGTATTTTAGATTGTGGGAGAAAGACAAAGAAGGATACGGTACTTACAAAAACTTAAATAAACTTTATTTTACTCCTACTTCTGGGTTTTGTGTTGCTGGTTATTACGCTTGGGGAACAGGTATAAGAATCAAACATACTAGAGCCGCAGGCGCTACAACTACTGTTGGGGACTCACTAACATTTAAAATTAATAAAAAGAACAAATGGGGAAGCGCTGTGGTTTCTTCAGTTTCAGTAACCGTAGATGTCACCGCGGTTTCAACGACTGGACTTTGTTATAATGGCTCTAACCCTGAGCCTGCCAACAATAATAGTATATCTGACTGTCTAACCGTAGATGGAAAGACTTTTATACAAGAAGGTATATTTCAAAAAATGTATTACTTCGCTGCGGGAGAAGAAATTTCCAATTCAAGAGTAGAGCTGGAGCTAGTAACTTCTGGCGTGAAATTTTTAGCTCCAAATTCTCATACAGACAATAACCTAGCTGGATCTGACCGTTCTGAAATAGTCTTTGAGCTAGCTCACCTCTTAGAGTATAAACCAGACTTGCCTGACGCTTTGGCATTGTTAAGAGTAGCTTCAACTGGTAAAGGTTCAAAGATCGAGCAAGTAGATGGAGAAGAGGACATTTGGTTTGGCCCTCTAGTCGATTCAGAAACAATGGACTCGGGTCAGAAATCAAGAGCCACTTCGATTGATACAAGAGGCAAGGATATGGATTACCTAGCTAGCAAGGGTACTGATTCTGACAGTGCAGAAAGAAAAAATCTAAGAGAGCCTTTTGATATATGGCAAGAGTATAATTCTTTTGGTTACATTCCTAATATTATGGGAGCTTTAGAGTTACCAGATAAGATGGCAAAGGGTTATAATAAAGATACAGATTATACGTATGCCAATCTGATGGCCAACTTCGCAGCAGGAGGAGACCCATTTCAAAATAATTACGTACCAATAAACTTAAATCCAATATACGATTCTGCTAGAGAACTATATGGAGATAATCTAAGGATGATACCTAGGACACAATTTGTAGACTATAGAGTGGAAGAAAATTGCCCTTATTGTTCTAATGAGTATTACACCACAGAAAAAGCCTGCATAGAAGCTGGTTACGATTGGGGAGGAGTCTACAAAAGAGATAAAAGTGTATTAACATTTAACAGGTACATTAATGGGGTTGCTGAAGCTGGAGAGCCAGAGCTCGGCGGTTTAGGTTCGGAGTCCATAGGGACTATAGTGTATGATCCAAACGTAGAACAGCCCAAGGAAGAAGGATAAAATGAGTTTAGAACAAGGAGTTAGGTATGTAATAACAGCGACTAAAGACGGAGCCTTTAGGAGGGCTAAAAACTCTTCTTCTATCCCCGCTAACAATACTCTAGACGGCTTAGTAGTGAGCAACGCTTCGTCTCCTTTAAATGTGTATGATGTCCCCCAAATAGATTACATCCTGCAGGCGAAAGATGTTGACGCAAACTTTGAAGCAGACATCGCTTTATCTTCTGAGAAAATACTAAAAAGGAAAAACGCGGGTTTCTTTGGTAATCCACCGGCTGCGACCTTAAGCCTTTCAACTGGACAAGAAGACCTTAGTCCCATTCTGTCTGATATAGGACACGACGGTTTGACATTTTTTGGCGCTTCTCAGACAACTTTTAAGAATATACTACATAATGAACTATTTTCTTCTTTGGAGAATAATGTCATGTATCTGCTTCAAAGCTCGGCTCAAGTCAAGAGTGGGGGCGCCACACATTCTCATGGAGAAATTTTCACAGCAACTTCAACTGAGCCTACTAGGGTTTCTGGTTCTCCTGTCTTAGTAGAGGTTTATAAACATGGAAAGGATATTGCCGACGTCGACGTTACAGATAGATTTTACGTTTATGGGGATCAAGCAGCAATAGATTCCGGGGTTACTTTATCTATTGGCGGGAATACTTATTATCCGGGAGATATAGTAAGCGCATCTAGTGGAACGGTAAACGTAAGCACTAGTACTGCTAATGTCGCCTTAGTCCCTTCCTCCACTAGTGATAACGTTAATTTATCCAGATTATTCTGGCACAACAACAACATAGATCTGTCTTCTGCAGTAGATGGAGCTTCTTATTTAGTATATGATAACGTAGCGTGCATCTATAGCGGATCAACAGTAAAAATTTCTCCTCATTCGAACAATGTATTTAAAACTACTAATGATGATATTTATATTCAGCCATCTAAATTAAAAACTAATGCATATTATGAAGCTGACGAGGCGACTCGAAATAGAAAAAAACCAATAATAAGAGAAGTAGCAAAGTCAGGAGATGTAGAAGAAGGAGAAACATACTTTATAAATAAAGATAGGACTTCAGGGTTCGAGAGAATAAATTTTATAACATATAATAATATTGACTACTCTACAGAAATAAATACTAACCTCACTTCTTTCATTGGTGCAATAGGCGAAAATAGTTATGCGCTTTCTAGTAAAAAAAGAGATAAAACTTTACAAAATGTAGATTCAACATTGTCCCCAAGCCTTACAGGGTTAGAAAAAGATATAGATATATCTTCTGGCAACGTTATGGTTGTAAAAAAGGATCCTGTTGGCTTGAAGGCTGGAGAAAAATATGTGTTAGTCGCTGAACCTGTCTCCTCAATAGAAGATGGAGAGTACTACATTCTATCAAAAGGTATAGCTATAGAATACAACAATAAAAGAATAGAAATAGGCGAGGTATTCAAGGGGACTACAAGAAAAGTTTGGAGTTCTGTGTTTAATGTAAGCGATGGAAACGAAGAGGTCACACTAGTAACTAACTCAATTTCTGTCAACACTGGTGGCGCGTCGCCCAGTACTTTTACTACAACAATAAAAAACAGAAAAATAGAATTTACCCCGTCCGACTCGGCTAACAGTTTAACAATTCAATGGAACAGGCCTGATACAGGAGGGGGCAAACCTTATGTGTACCCAGTTGTTTCAGAGTTGCAAAAGAATAAAAAATATTTTGTAGCGGCAGAAGGTGACGGCAGAATCATTTACCCAAACTTAACTCCAAAGTATAAATGCTTGTCTCCATTTAAGAGCGACGAGGTCCAAGAAGAGCTAACCAGCGCACAGCTAGTATATAGCAACTCTACCTTTAAGAAATGCGTAGACGAAGGTGGCAGATGGGTTATACAAGATGAAGAGTACAAGAGTGAGACTTTAGAGTTAGGTAATAGAGACTCATTTGACGCAATAAAGGGAAGATGCCTTAATTCAAACGGCGAAGAACTAGAAACTTTAGAAACTGAGGATTCTTGCGTTGACCCCGTTGACGGAAGCACTGGAACAACTTGGAGCCCATATACGAATTTTTTACAACAAGAAGACTCTCTAAATGTTTATGCTAGCGATTCTACCCAAAATCCAAATGCTAGCCCTATAACTTGGGACGACATATCTCTACCTATTCAGATTGTGTTTGATGAAAGCGCAAGCTCAAGCTCCCTGAACTCTAGCGATACCAGCAATCCGTCTAATGTTAATATAAACGTCTCTCCTCTTACGTACCCTCTAAAACCTGAGCAAGTAATCCGATTCCCTCAGCAGTCAAATGATGGCAGTGGACCGCTGCCCTGTTTCATTATTAAGGAGCCTGAGTTTTCAACTAATGAAAACAAATATGATTTTGCAAAAAAAGAATACAAGTTAACTGCCACAGAAATAAATGGAATTCTTTTATATGATTCGGTAGCTGGAAATGATCAGCCGGTCGCTAAAAGAACTGGCGTTTTATCTTTGGAGACTTCTGACTCATCTGCTGATGCCAATGGCATACTCACTAGTGTTTCAGAGTGTTACTATTATGCTGAACCAGTTGAGATAACCGTAAGCCAAGAGGCAAGCGAAGGGGATTCTGTTTCTGTCAGTTTTGTAAGCCTTCCTATTAGCCTTCAAGAAGGAGAGCTTATAACATTGGAGCATGCTAGCGGAAACTGCCAGTTGAAAGTAGCTTCGTACTCTTCAAATGCAATTACGGGCAAATTGGTCTGCCCGCATACCTCAAGTGTGCCAGTAGGGGCTAAGGCGAAGCTAAACGGTAAAAAAGTTGGTCACTATTCCGTCAACCAAAGCTTTGAAGATGAGTCAATAATAGAAGGTATATCAGGTAAGCCTGTAGTTAGATTTAAAACTAGGACTTTATTAGCGCCGGTTACTGAGACTAACATAGAGACCCTAGAGACTGCCACCGGGGAATTAAGAGAAATAGTTGTTAGGGGATCTTCTTACTCTTCTTTTAACTTGGGCGCTGGGCAGTATACCCTTAGGGGTAGCGGCTTTGCTACTATAAATAATGTCGACTATTATCCTGCGGCAAAGGGCGAAGTAAGAGTTGATCATGAATCTGGATCTGGGTTTTACTATGAAGGAGGAGTGGATAATAGCTCTGATTCATCTTCTGCAGCAGAGGTCACAATTGGAATAGAAAGCTCAGCCATCCATATCAAAGCGGGACAGACAATAACGTTCCCTAGTGGATCAATTACAACTACCCAAAAAGTTAACTCAGGTGACACATTTATAGTGGGAACAATATCTTCTGGTAAAATTTACCATGGAGAAAAAAGCTCCGAGATCAATTTTGAAGGCACTCCAGACCTAGTGTTATCTGGCACTAATTCTGTAGATTTAACTAATGGGGTGATTATCTGCCTTTCTGAGCCTGTGCAGGCTGGAAACGATCCTAACCCTGTCGGGGTTAGGCCAGAAAAACACTACAATGTAGAGGCGGGTAAGTCTTACTTCGTTAATTTGCCAAACTCGGTAGAGGTGAGTGGAAAATCAATACCTGTATACGCAGATTATTTCTCTTCTAGGGAAATACTCTCTGGCAGTAAATTCAAGATAGATAAGTTAGTAGACGACTCTAGACCAAATAAGACAAAAATTAATTTTGGAGATATAAACGGAAGCGAAGCGAGGTATGACCATGAAGCAAAAGGTAAAAGTTTTATATATATGTTGCCGACTTCGCCAACCCCACATATAGAATCTTTTGGCAAGGTTTACAAAGTTTCTCATGATTACAAACCAATTAAGAAAGACTTTGAGGGCTCTTCTGATTATCAATATAAGGTAGGAGGAAAAGGTGAGGGCTCTGTTTCAGCAGGTGGAACTCACGCTATAGGATCGACTTTTACTAGCTCTGGCACAATAACATTGAGTCCAAGTTCCCCTATAGTGTACGAAAAGAAAACAACAACTCTTCAGCCCAATAAATATTATGTAGTTGAGTCTCCGGAAAGCGTCACTTACGAAAACCTAACAACAATACAATATAACAATAAAAAATATTTTGCTGATATATCTTTCTTGGAAGAGTCTAACCAAAAAATAAAATATAATAATATTAATTATTTTGTTAGGCATTCAAATATATCTTCTTACATTTTTGGAAGAGCAGATATTCCTTTTGTAGAAAACGTCAGAAACTATAACGAAGGGTTAGGCAAGATAAAATTAAGTAGAATAGAATCAACAGGAAAAACTCAAATTGACTTAAACAGTAATTATAGATTTTTTGATATATTAATTAGTAATTTTGAAAACTTTAATATACTAAGAAAAGACAAATATAATGAAAAATGGGAGCGCATAAAGCTGGCAGAGAAAGAAGTGACCGGAGTAAAGACTAATGTGTCAGTATTGCAGGGTGGAAGCACCGATAAAAAAGTTTATGAGATGCCCTTATCCTTAACTTTCTCAAACGCTAGCATTAAAAACCCTTACTCTTCTGAGAATCTGTCTTCTTTAAGACGTGGCCGTTTCTTGCGTTTGTTAGATACGGAGCTCCTTCCGGACTCGATTGAAGATTTAAAATATACAGTTGAGTCGTCTTTTGAATCTCATTTTACCGTACCTGATTCTAGCTCTCTGACGGTCTCCAGAGCAGTTCAGCCAAAATCCGAAACCAGACTTAAAGTGGGCAGGGATTATTATGTCAGTCAAGGTAGTATAACTTACCTCAAATACGACTCTGAAGGCGTTTTAGATTCCAGTCAGCCCACGACCACAATTAGCGCTGGAAAAGTCTTTACAGGCAAAACTGACGCTTTCTGCGGCTCATATCAAATACTATTTGGTCATAGAACTCATTTAGTAGACACTCGCAACGATGACGGAGCTTGGACCGCTGTTGAATCTAATCTTTTAGACCACAGATTAGGCGCTCATGAGTACTGGAATATTCAGAGCGGCAGCCCCTTGGTTTACGAGGTGGTAAAACCTTGGGAAGTAGAACAAAACCGTGAGTATCAAGTGGTAGGTGAATCTGTTGATGCCGTAGAATATGACGGAAAAGTATACAAAAACGGAAACACCTTCAAAGCCAAGCAGTTAACTTTCAATCAGCCGCTGTCTGTAGACACTGATTTGTTTACTGGCCAACTAACAGATACTAATCTAAAAGAATTTTCCGCCAGAGGCATGCGTCCTTGGATGGATGAATCTGCTTTCAGGCCTAGGGAGAGAGGATTTATTGAGCTGACACCATTGCTGTATAAAACCGTCAGCAACGGAGAAATAAAAGCAGGTCAAAAATATATAGCGTACGGAAGTGGAACGGTTGGTTATAATGGAGTAAATTATACTAAGAAAAATTCTATTGCCCACGCCGATAACTTTTTAGACGTCACTTCTTCTACAACACTGTCTGGAACAGACTGCTGGAGGACGAAGATAAAGCAAGGAGACAAGCTGGAGGAAGGCTCTTCTTATTTTGTATATGGCGGTGGACAGGTGCAATATGTCGCTCAAGTAGAAACAAATGGAGCGGCGTCAGATGAAGCTACTTCTTTGACTGTCCAGCCAATACCGTTTGCTATTGAAAGGTTTACTGTTTTAGAATTTTCTAACGGCTCAACTTTTACAGTTAAAGAGCCTGCATCTATAAACGATCAAAACAAATATGATTCTACAAAAAAAGAATATGCGTTAAACGCTACAGAGCTATCTGGTATTTTGTCTGGAGCGATAGAAAGCGGTAAAGTAGCTCCTATAGTAAAAAATAAATCTAACCACAAAATAGAAATAAATTCAGCTTCTAAGGCTGTTGGAAGTTATTTGTCGGACCCGAATGGAATAGGTGTGGTAAGTATACCTTTCAATTTAGCAGTAGGGGAAGAGCTCTACTTCGACAATGGGGCTAAATTTACTTTAACTCAAAACGCACTAGCAGGAGACGAAAAAATATACGGCCAGTTAGAGGGTCAATCTCTAGCTACTGGAAATTTTGCAAATATAGTTTACGAAAGAGAAATAGTTTATAAAACTTATGACGCTACTGGAACTTTTACAAACTCTTTTAAAGGTATAAAAGGTTTCGACTATTTTGAAATTACAGACGGAGAGCCTGAAGTTTATTCTGAACCCATACAGGACGGAGCCACAGTTGGAAAAGGTCGGTACTACTTATTTGGAACTGCCACTAAAAACTCAACCACCCCTTCTAATGTTTTTTATGGCGTTAGTGGCCAAACTGACTTTTCTGACTCAGGTTCTGGCTCAGGGGTTGTCCAAGTTGTGGAGCAGGAAGACTTAGTCCACGGCCAGCAATATTTTGCGCATGGAGGGTCAGGCACATTATATGAGTTAGACTTTACTGCGATAGGCAATGGTGGAAGTTTTACTTGGAGCGACTCTTCTACTCTAGCAAAGTATAAAGACTTATCGGGCACTCAAAGTCCCACAGGACCAATAGTTTACACCAAGACCCGGAAAATAATCGAACCGGGGCAAAGATATGTATTGCAATCTTTAGGTGACGGAAGAGGTGTTGTAAAATATGTCGAAATGGGTGGCGTGTGCAAAAAGAATAATACTAATAAAGACACCATATCATCCATAAACAATGCAGCAGACTGCCTTATAAATGAGCTAATAAGATACAAACACAAAACATCAAAGCCAGTAGAAGGAGAACACTCTATAGGGCCGGGACAATATACCACAGAATCAACTAAACTAGACTTTGAAGTAAAAATAAATAACTTAAATTTTTATACTCAATCTTCCACATTAACTCTCCCTGACTTTACTGGGAGCTTTTTTGACGCAAATGATGTCGAGCAGGAAGATCAACAGATAAGTGGGCATAAAGTAAAAAAATATTTGATATGTAAGTCTGGGCAAGCAATCACATTTGAGAATGGCGCTATATTTATCCCAACGGAAGACGTATATATAAATGGCGAATATGTAATGTCAAATGAGCATCATCCAATTCACCCAGACTATCTAGGGGATGAAAATGGTTTCTTAGCTAATCCTGACTCTAAAAACGCCTGCCTAACCTTGGGAGGCGTTTGGCAGGAGCAGGATGGAGATTTTATTTGCCAATCTCCGTCGCTACTAACTGCAGCGGAAGATGGAACACTAACGTTAAAGAATAGATTTATTTTAGACAAAGAGTGGATGCCTTTAACGATAAAAGGTAATCTAATAGAGCCAGAGCCGTTGGGTCATTTTGATGAAGCGCCGCTACTTTTGTGGGAAGACGACATTAAGACGGCTTACTTTACTACTGATGGGACAGCATACCCTAATAGTTCAACAAAGAAAGTCCCGAACGGCAGTATAACGACAACAGGAAGCCCTGCTTATACGGTGGCTGGGGGCAACGAAATCAGCTACAACGGACAAAGAAAAAAAATAGGAGAAACCTTTTCTCCAGTATCTGGAGTGACGAGATGGGTTCCAACAAGAGATTCTAACGGGAGTGAGTATGTTACTACCTCTGGAGCTAATAGCAAATTCGTAGGTTTAGCAAATTACGAAGAAATAGAGATCGTCGAGGGTAACCCGATTATTTTTAAAGAAGGCCAATCTTTCTTTGGTGAAGAATTTAGCGGGAGTAACGCGGGCACAGAAAAGCTAACAATAGAAGGGGGTCCCATAAAAGTGATGAGTAATGTTGGAAACCTTTCTGCATTAAGTTATCAAGACCTTGAAGGCACTGATTCTGTAACGGGAAATGAAAATTTAACCGCAGAGATATCTCAAAAGAAAAACTCTTCTCCTGCTACCTTCTCTTCTGGAGCTTTTACTGCCCCTAATAGCCCTGTCTACAAAATAAATACTCCAAATTGGCAATCTAACGCTTGGATATATGAGTCAAGTGATGCGATCAGGGCGGCAAAGCTTAATACTAACTGGTCGACTTCATTAGACAATCTACCACCTTACGGTGCGCAAGCATACATAACAGAGCAGTCTTATAAATCAAGTCAGGAGAGCGAATCTTTTCTAGAGGCGGGCATAACTGAATGTGAAAACTATATAGACTTAGATATGCAGACTAACGCTGACGTGACTAGCGGCGGCACTAACAGCTTATTCTTTCAAGGCTTTACAAAGCCGTATATGCCTAAGAGCAAAAATTTATTCCCAGAGATAGAACCATTTGGCGGAAATCTTAAGTCAGAATCTTCTATAGTTTCTGATAGTAAATTTTCAGACTTAATAAATTTATATGCAGAGTATGGGGTAAGAGGATCTGACGCTTTTGTTTTCGGCAAAGGTGAGGTTGTTTTGTATAATTTAAACGATCATAATGAATCTTTAATTTCAACACAAAGAATTAAAGCGTATTCTAATTTATCTACTACTGGTGTTGAGGGAACAGGGGTGGATTCTTTAAAAAAATCTTATAGATACAAAGTAAAACAAGGAAGTGTCACTCTGCCGTTAGTCTTGGTGCAGATTAAAAACAACTACCATAGCCAAAAATTTGACAGTAGCCAACAAGCTGATTTTGGTGATAAAGGTTTAGACAAGTTAGAAAATTCTTTATCTAATGGTATTAAGTTTACTCAACTGGGCTACAAGTCTATCCCAAGTACAAGTAGTTTGACTTTTACTTCCACTATTTATGTTTCGTCAACGAGTGGCCCAACTCTTACTGTCAGTCCTCTACCTGTAAACCTAGAAGCGGGAGAAATAGTAGAAAGAGATTCAAATAACTACATTGAAATAACAGAGCGCGCTTTACAGGGCTCGACTTCTATAACTGGTACTTTGACTGGGTCTGTTGGCAGCTTCACAAGGAAAGTAACTTTGACTATAACCGGAATAACTGGAGACAGCATAGAAGGAAAACTTTCCCCAAACCACAGCCAAAACAATATTACTTCCCTAACAACTGGACAAATAGCAGACGAAAAGACTGGGGCGGCGTGGCGGAAGACTTTTGTCGCGGGGGAAAGATTTGCTGCAATAAAAGATTTCTCTTCCAGTGAATTAAACCTAGGAAACGATGATGAGATAACTTACTCCAATGCCATTCCTGCTGCCATGTTCTCTGGCAATTATGAATCCGGTCGGCAAGATATAGCAATGCCGTATCCAAGAGTTGAATATAGTGTAGGTGACCCTAAGATATTATTTAAAGTCACGCCTAGCAACTCGACCATTTCTGCTGAGAACTATTATTTAGATAATACAGGCATTGCCAATAGTGATTCAACAGATGGCATAAAATCTAGCGACATCAACGACAATAGCTTTGTGCTTGGTTTCACTCGTCATTATTTGTATGACACAAATTATGATAACAATACTTTAGCTTCTATGACAATAGACGGGAAGACGGTCACAGCTAAAAACAATTTCTTCATATATGACGGTAGTGGGAGTATTGATAACAACTTTAATATTGAACCAATAATTAGCACTGGCTTAAATATAAAATCTAAAAATTTAGATCCTGATCCACTTAACCTAGGAAGCGAAATATATATATACAAAGAAGTCGTTTCGGGAGAGATAATCACGGGTAAAAAATATTTAGTTTATGGAACTGGTTCTATAGAGTACGAAGGCACTACTATATATGCTGACGCAGAATTTGAATTTTCTCCTACTGAACAAGAATTAGTAGGAAACGTATTTGAAGGTACTGCTTCTGGCGGTGCAGAATTTATAACTTATCCGTATTATGAAACTTATTGGCAGCCTAACAATACGGAAAATAATGTAGGAGATGGTTCGTTTGTTGACTCAAGCTTACCGCCTGTCAACAAAAGGCAAAGGAGGGTCTCTACCCCAAGAATATATCAGCTAGTATATTGCAATAGAATAAATGAAACTATATTTAACGAAATAAGCGATTTAGTAGCAGGAGACATTTGTTATGTGTACGGAGAAGGTGGCGTTACATACAAAAACAAAACTATTTATGCCACAAATAAATACGTAGCAGTATCTACACAAAACTATGATGATGACTCGCAAGGAAACCCGGGTGAAGTCAACAGCCAAATATTCCCCACAAGTTTCGTCTATGGTGGAAGGATTAAAAAGACATTGGGCCATGAATATTCTGCAGAAGAAACAGGAATTATAAACCCGATACATGGCATATCTTTCTTCGCTGAGAACAAATTTACAGACGGCTCTTTAACAAAGAGACAAACTGTAATTAATAGAAACGATGATGTGGTAATGTTTAGGAAAGTGCATGCTGTTGATGGACTAACCGCAGGTAATAAATATTATGTATATTCTAATATTTTAGAAAATCAAATATTCTCCGGTGAAGACCCTTACGCTTCGGAAAGGGCTACTGTAGACGTAAATGACGCTATATACGCTTCAAGGGGAGCGACAGCTACAGCGGCTAGCGCGGAAGATGGGGTCTTGAGTTTTAACAGGTCAAGCTCGCAATCTTCAACCACTCAACTAGGGAACGCCTCAAATGTTTTAGTCACGTTAGTAAAGCAATTCACAGCTAAGAAAAGTGGTTTATTCAGAGGTATACAAGTTGAAACGTGCTCTAACTGCGACTTAGACCCGGGGCAGGAAATAGATGAGAACAACATTATAATGGACAACGACAGGAAGTCCTTGTTCATTAGCGGGTCTGTTGTTAGCGCCTCCAATGGTGCTCCTGCTGGGTTTACATATGTAGTCAAAGGCGAAGGCGCTATATTATATCCCGTATATCCTGATAGTGGGGAAAAAATAAAATTTGATAGCAGCGTTTCTACTATAAACGACAACGCAAAGGAGCTTTTAAAGCTTAGTGATGTAGATGGCACTTTCCATCTAACAAGAAGGATTCCCGCTGGTCAAGCTTTCACTCCGGTTTCGTATACTCTAGATGGCGAGTTTCAGTATTTTGACAGTTTCGTAAAGGTGACAGGAAAGGAAAAAGTATATAAAGTGCCAGAGCAAAAGTCTATTCCTTCTTTATGGAGGGGTTTAGATTCATTTAGGGGAATGGCTCCAGATAGGCTTGGTGTTCCCGACGGACAGATAGAGGCGGGAATAACTTATAAAGTGTTGTCTTATCAATTGCCTAGCCAGTTCTCAAACAGGACTCACGCTGCAGATGAGTATATCAAAGGCCTTTTTCACATCAGAGGCGAAGAATCCAAGGCTCAATTAATTCCGTCAGAAATAGCCCAGATGTACATAATATACAATGGAGAAACATACAAGGTAGGAAGGACATTTGTTGGAGTTTCTGGAGTCACAAACTATACTGTTAGGGACGCTGCTGATCCTGTGTTTATTCGGCAAGAATCTGGTACGTACGGAAATGCTCCGGAGCAAAACTGGAGTAACCAATGGTCAATGTTTATGACCTCTATAAACTCTGGGCCGGATAACAATACCACATCGCTATGGCATGACGCAATATATGGGGACGTTTTAGGATTCTTGCATAACAGATGCCATTTACACTCTTTAGATTTTCAATCAAATAGGTACGCGCACTTGCTTCAAACCTTCGCTTACGGAATCAAGCCTGTAAAGAGATCGGAAGCCCCTCCGGGTTATACTTATCTAGAAGGGTCTAACTCTGAGCAAAATTGGTTTAGTATAGTTTGGACTACTGATGATGGAGACGCCACGTTGCAGGATCAGCTTAACGCATGGTTCTTCTCTTCTTGTAAAATATATCAGCCAGACTATATAGTTGACACAGTAAAATGCATAGATATAGGACAAAACCTTGGCAAGTTTATACTAGCTCCAGATAGCAGCAAAAAACATGATAGATTCCAGTCTGGAATATGTTACCATGTTTCAGATGGCGTAACAGGCGCTCAAGACCAAGATGAATGCGCAAAGCACCAAGGCGCTTGGGTTGAGATAAAAGATAGAGTGGAGGTTACTTTAAACAGAAGACTTTCTCATATTCCGGGAACATACAAACCGAAGTCTAATCTTTCAATAATGGGGTTGAGCAGCTTAAAAAGAATACATCGCAGAATTGCATCCGGTATTTACGGCCCTGAGCCTTATAGGACTGATGAGAACGCTTTAATAGAATATTTAATAAAACAGAGGAAGTGGATGTATAAACCTGCTAGTGGACCAGACGCAGGGGAGGAAAAATATACATCTTTACAGTGCCATAAAGCTAGAATTGGAGACGCTGCTCCTGATATAAATGTTTGGCTTGATCCGGACGACCCTTGGGGCGCTTGTGCTCCTAGGTTCTATTTTACTAAGCTTGTCCCTTATGCTCACGACAACTCGGACGAGTCGAACAAAACTAAAAAAACAGCAGTAAGTTTAAAACAATTTCAACAGATGGAATTGTATTTAAGAGGAATGAGTGGTGGTTTTATTGACCAAGAGTCTGACCCTCAGCCTTTAGAATATGGAAACGTAGAGCCCGGATTGTTGCCGAGGAGCATTCCTGTCTGCGTTATGTCTAAAGATTATGATTATTTATTTGAGAACTTGGCTTTTCAGGCTTTAGACGAAAAAGAAGACGACTCAACGGCAGAAAATTACAAAACAGTAGAAATGCATCACGACGAGTCAAAGCTATCTATAACAAGAGAAAGAACTTTTAAGCTTAAGAGGTCTTTTTCTTTGTTGGGTATTCCGTCCGGGACAAACTATCTAATATATAGACAGGGTGAAGAATTTAAAGTGGACGGAAAGCTTGTTGCTTTAGTGTTTAGCACGCCCACAGAAAATCAACCTTCTACTTTCGCGGATGTTTACAAACAAACATTAAAAGACAAGGGCTCCAATAAGAAATATAATATACCAAATGAACAAAAATACACCGTTTATGGCCCGGATAAAAAACAATTTGTAGTAACTGTTGGTTTAGCGGCTACAGAAATACTTGAGGATTCCCAATCTCAAGCGGTTATAACTTGGCCTACTGACAAAAACAAAAAATATGTACTAGAAAGAAAGTTGAGTCGTATACCTAGCGCTTCACCATGGCAAGAATCATCTTCCATAGAAGACTTTGATGCAACAGCCGCCTTTGGTTCAACCTATAATGCTTCAGGTCATTTGAAGACGTTCGCGACTAGCATGTCAATTGGGGAATTTGAGAAAGTAGAATTTAGGATTAAAGTCTTTTATAAGGAAAACATTTCAAATGGCTCTAGAATATTGGAAGCTAGGTCTCCAATCTCTGTGTACGCCACGGAGGAAGACTCTGCCGACGCCTATGAGTCTAGTGGCAGTTCCGTTTCTATAGATGGCCAGTTAATTAAAATGGCAAGGGTTCGGCAATATTACGACAACGAAGGAGCTTCGGTGTTTGAGGTAAAATTAAGACATTGGCCTCACTTATGGGTAGGGAATACCAGAGCGACCACTTTAGACGGCCAGCCTAGGGTTTTCTACAGATTGGAACATAGGATACATACAAGTTATCCAGACGGAAGAGATCAGGAGGAAAAGTGGGAGACAGTGGCCAGATTTGATGATCCAAGCAGTTCTTCAGTAAAATATACTGACACAAATGACTACTCTAATAGTAACGTAAGTTATAGGGTTTCCTCTACGCAAGTCAGGGCGGGAGGCCTTCGGTGGATTTCTCCTATATTCAGAAATGATAAGCTAGGCAGACCTGATGATCCAAAAGGTTATGGGCCTGTTCAAAATGTAAAGTTAAGAGCTGCAATATTTAACCAATTCGTAAATGCTATAAACCTACTTAAAGAAGTCAGGATAGACCTTCCCATAACTATAAGACACAAGGAGTCTGTAGACGAATGGGTTTCTAAAGTAAGAAAACTTAGCAACGAGGAAAACAGCGATGTGCTATTGTGTAGTGGTGACTATGGCGACGCAGAATTTGTTAGTGACGCAGAGTTTGATAGCGATTCAAGTTTTTATAGAAAAGAGTTACCTAGGTTTGGGTTTTATGCCCACCACGAATATATGTCTGCCTGTCCAAAGCTATTGACTCAAATATTTTTAGCTGAGTATAAATTAGACAAGTCCTATACGTCGGCTATGGGCCAGTACATTGGCAACTGGGAGAGCGATGAGTATTCTGAGTCTGGGTACTTTAGTGTCTGCGCTAATAAAGAATTTGGATACATCGGTAGACCTTGGATCGATGCGGGTGCATCTGCTTGGTCTGCATTGTATTTTCAAGATCAAAAAATAAAATTAAAAATACCAAAGAACCAGACAGCAATGAAATGGGCCGTTCCATTCTTTTTAAGAGACATGTTAGAAGGGAAAGAAGTTGTAATATCTGGGTTAGTAGAAGATCACAACATTGATTCTCAATGGACCGCATCAGACAAGGGATATTGGGAGGTTAGGGAAAGCGAAGGTACTCAGAGAGCAGAAGACATGGTCTTTTGTAGAGATATAAACGACGAGGGATTTAACGTCGATGCTGTGTATGGTTTCCTTGAGCCCGGTGTCGAACAGCAGCAGTGGTGGCATCAAGAGCGCAATGAAACTTATAAGTCTTGGTGTACGAAAGTTAAAGGGGCTAAGACATTTAGCGCGCCAGCACTAAGGTCTTCTGACACTGGTTTGATAGGCCTGCCGGGTGGCAACATTTCGGCATGGGGGACAAAGCATATGTGCCCGAAAGGTGGCTCTAGTAGCTCCCAATGTTTCTCCACTAGGGCTAGCACTGGTGACAACAATATGACATTAGAGATACCAGTTTTAGACTTTATAGGCTCTACTCCTTTTAGTAGCGCTATTGGCCCCAAGGGTCCAAACTTTGGTAAAGCGGTGACTAATAATCTAACAGCGATCGCTTTGACCAATATATTTGCCGCAGCCTTTTTAGATAAAACTAAAAAATAATGAAAACATTTAACCCAGACGAACCGTTAGAATTTTCTTTATTGGCCGACATTGAACAAGCAAGGGTATTCACTCAGGATAGAGTTCCAGAAGAGAAAAAAATAAAAGAAGAAGAGTTATCTTTACCTTCAAAGGGAGAGATGGCCTCCAATCTGCTTAAATCAATAAAGAAGGCAGGTAAAAGTTTTCTCAAAGGAGAGAAGCTCGCAGCATCTTCGGCTATTGCAGAGAAGAGGATAACTATATGCAATGAGTGTCCAAAGTTTATGAAGGATAGTGCTAGGTGCTCTCTATGTGGCTGCTTCTTAAAAGCTAAAATAAAAATAGCCTCAGAAACATGTCCCATCGGAAAATGGTAAATAGGCCCCAATAATAATGGGTAATAACAACAAACTATTATAACTATATAATATTAATGTGTTTATTTATTAATAAATTAGAAAAAATCTGTTTGGCATGATTCTTGCATGTAATATATATTATGTTTAATCGAATTATTAAATGCGGACTGGTTGCTGTTTTAGTATCAGTGTTATCCACGGTTGAAGCTCACCCTAAAAAGAATAAAGAGAAACCAGAAAAACCAAGCCCCGAGAAGAAGGTAGATCGCGAAAAAATTAAAGAGCGCCTTAAGGCGGCTTTTGATAAACGTAAGAAGCGCAGAGGGGACGCTAAGAAGCGCGGGAGCAAACTTAGCCATAAAGGTAGAGCTTTCGGCAAGCTTGTTAGAGATGACGCGAAAATCAAAGAACTAAGAGAGGAGTTCAAGAAAGCTACTGAGAAAATGAAGGGCGGCTTTGATAAGTCCAAGTGGAAGGATGCCAACGACGAAGAGAAAGAAGCGCTTCGGGAACAAATGAAAGCTTCTCGTAAAGAATGGGCAGAAGCAATGAAAGCTCATCAAAAAGAAGTCCACTCAAGAATTAAAGAAATCCGTGAAGAGTTCAAAAATAGTAGAGATAAAGTTATTGACGGTAATAAGCCGGGTGAATAATTTATTTAATAACACTCAAGATAGCTATATGTTTTAGTAGCTCCTCTTGATTTTCTAGGATTATTTTTTGAGTGACAACGGTTTTAGGGTAGTTGAGTTCGAAGTCTACCCTAATTCCGTTTTCTTTTTCTCTAGGGGTAACAATATCCTGTATATAGTCAAACATTCCTCTTTTATTCAAGAAACTCCAGTACATATCTTTCATTTCTTGTTCGGATTCTAGCAAAACATCTAATTTGTAATCGCATTTTGACACGCTGGTTACATACCTGAATGGTAGTGTCTCGGTGGGAGGTTCTGAGAGCCCTGCATGTATAATGAGGTTCATACCTTAAAGTATTACACTTAACCTATTCTAGTGTGTATATTGTATAACCTGCCTAGTGGCGGGATAAGTTAATTAAGTATGAAAAAGATTACTATTACTAATGTAGGCGTGATGTCTTTAGCTAACTTCGCTGGAGCTATGGGGGCAATCACGGGAGCGATAAAAGCCATTGTGTTGCCTGTTTTAGCTTTAATAGCTACAGGTGCGCTTGGTGACGTAGATGCAGCTATCAAGGGCGTAAGCGACGCAGTTTCCAAGGACATTGGAAGCGTACTGTCTTTTGGTATCGCTGGCTGGATTGGTGGAGCGGCTTACGCTTGGATCACTAATTGGGTTCTTAAGGTTACTAAGGGTATTACTCTTGGAACTAAATAAGATTTCTCGTATAAAAATGAAGCCGTCCTCTTACGGGGGCGGCTTTTTTATAAAAAAACCCCCTTGCAAACCAAGGGGGCTCCACTCGTTTCTTAATCTTTTTACCGTAAATTAGCTAACGGAGTTCCACAACTTGTGGTATTCTTTTTGTTTCTCGGGGGAAATAAAAGGAGACTGTTGGAAAGCGGGTTGATCCGTAGATCTGCGTAGGGAAGGGCTTTCCGGAGCGGCCTCTGGGGCTTTGTTTCTTGAAGGCTCCGCACTAGGCAAAGGGGCTCTATCGTCTCCCCCCTCGTATTGTTTCTCGAAACTCTGTGGCATACTTTTATTTACACTCATAATATTTAAAATTGAAAGATTTTTTAGTCTCCTCTAGCACCACGGGAAATCTGTAACCTGTTTTCAGTGCTAGGTAAATTATTTTCCATACTTATAAAGTTATTAGTATTTTTCAGACTTTTGTTTTTAGAATTTTATCTATGATACTTTTCGCTGTTGGCGCAAGTAGCTTTTTGACTTCTTTTAGTTCTAGATCTTTGTGGTCTTGCCATTTTACTAAGAAATCGGCTTTTTTCTGGACTTTCGGGTCGTTCTTCTCTTCGGAGCCATTGGGGGCAGATGGGCTATCGTGTGTAAACTCTCCTGTTGGTACATCGTCACAGTTAACATCTGCGTAAGGCGTAAACTTTTCTACGTGGACCAAGGTGCCTTTTAGTTGGTTTCTGACCCAGTAAACTTCGTCTTTTTTATATTCGTTATACCTTATGTCCGTTATGAAAATAAAAGGCTTTTGTTGCACCCCTCCTTCATAAGTTAAGTTTTGCGGCAGGCAATTTTTGTAAAAGCCTTCAATCGTTTTCTCAGCTTGCTCTATCCAGTATCTTCCTTGGGTTTCTTTTCTCTTTAACGTTCCTAAAAATACTAGATGCGAGCGGATTTTATTTTTCTCTTCCCTGTTGCAAGTCTTAGCGGAAAAGCCATATAGGTCTTTAATGGCTTTGTCTGACCTTGCTTTTACTTCGTCGCCTAGAGCAACTCTTGCAGAGTATATTTTGTGTTTTCTTAAATACTCTTTGCAGAGTGTGAAAAATAAATCTTTACCGGCTCCGGCTATACCGCTTATGCCAACAAAGTTAAAATAATCTACAATATCTTTATTCATTTTTGAGTAAGTTCTTTAGGAATGATTTGGCCTTTTTTCTGGCGTAAAAAAGTCTAGTGCAGACGGTAGGGTAGGGGCAATTTATTTTTTCAGATATTTGTTTGCAGTCTAATCCATAAAGCTCTCTCAGCTCTAAGACTTCTTTATGTTCTTTAGATAGAGAATCAAAAGCTAATTTGATTTTTTTGTTTAAGTCTTTTATCTTTGATTCTCGGAAAGCGTCTTCCGTGACTAAATTCAGTTTAACTTCGTTAGATGGAGAATACTGTTTGGCTGAGTTTGGCGCGCTACTTAAAGCTTCATCTAGTGAGATTTCTTTCTTCTTCTTTTTGTAGTAGTCGTAGTAGGCATTAAAAGCTATTTTAGTCAGCCAAGAGAGTATTCTTGCTCTACCTTCAAATTTATGGACACTATTCCAAGCCTTGATTAAGGTTATTTGCAGTATGTCATCTGCGGTACTGCTGTCTTTTGTTTTGTTTAATATGTAATTAAAGAGTGTTTCCCTGTTTCTAGAAACTATTTCGTTAAAAGCTAGGGAATCGCCTTCTTTGCACATATTAACCAGATCTGCTTCTGGTAAGTCTTCGTATTGTACGCAAGACATGTCTATATATTATGGATTTTGCGAGAGTTTGTCAAGAATTACTTTTCTAAAATAATTAATTTTTCTTTCTTGAGAATTAGGGTCTTTTTAACATATTGTTCTGCCCTTTTTAATCCTTCTGGGGAGTGTTCAAATGCGCCGTAGGTATAATTTTTGTTTTCAGACAAGACTATGTAGTATTTAAGTTTTTTTTGAGACACGGCATATTAATATTACACATCTTTTTTGACCTTCTCTAACAGCTCTTTCCGTAAGTGGTCTTCAATATATTTGGTAATACCTTTCTTTGTGGCCCTTTTCTTGCCTGTTTTAAGCTTATATGCAGCTATAAACTCGTCGGAAACGTCAATAGTAATGTTAGCTGACCCATCTTCGCCCTCTCTGACTTCGATAATTTCTAACATTGACTCATCAAAAGGTTCGTTTTCCATCAAATATAAAACTATTTATACAAGTCTTTTATTCACACTAATTAAAAAATAAGTGTAAAAAATAATCATTATGAAAAAGTACATTCATACACTAGTCATTGCGGTTGCATTTTTTGCTATGTCTTCAAATGTTAACGCAGGTTGGTTCGGCGCAAGCTTTAGCGATACGCCTAGCTTGACGTTGTTCGGTCAGACTTTAAAGGTTCCCGTACCAAGTTTGACTCTGGGTAAGGCCGCCGGGACAAAGGTTAGCGCTTCTGCTTCTTCCAAGAAGGGTGTTAGCGTTTCCTTACCGTTCGTCAAAGCTGAAGCTCGTTCTCCAGAGGTGCAAGTGGGAACTCCTGAAAATAAGGTATCGCTTTCTCTCGAAGGAGTGAAAAAGGTTAAGTAAGTAACCTTAGATGCCCGTTTATGGTCACGGGATAATCTTAAATACTTTAAGAGCCCCGGTTAATTCCGGGGCTCTTTTTTTTGTATCTTTTTCTGTCTAGCGCTCCACAGGGATACTGACCCGTTTTCGGTGCGCTGTGTGTATCTTTTGGTTGCTAGCGCCCCACAGGGATACTGACCCGTTTTCGGTGCGCTGTGTTGGCTTTTTCGCTACCTAACGCCACACGGGAAGCCTAACCCGTTCTCGTGGCATTGAAGAGCTGGCTTTTTCGGTAGCTAACGCCACACGGGAAGCCTAACCCGTTCTCGTGGCATTGAATTTTTATCTACAGCCCCTTACGTCAAACATGCTTACCAGCTTCTCTTCTCCTGAGCGTGATTCCTTGATAAGGAAGCTTTCAGAATCTGGGCAGTCCGTTACCTCCCCGTACCAGTTGTGGCTTTCTTTGTCTAAAACGTAGACTGTTTGTCCAATCATTTTTTGATTGATTCTGAGTCTTTCTTCTGTGGTGCTGTTCATATTTCTTTGATTAGTTGTCCGTTAAGTTTAAATATAATTTTGTTGGCCTGTAGTTTGCCTTTCATTAGTGAGACATCCTTGTCTGTCAAATAATTTAAAATATTTTCGTAGGCTTTGTCTGCGTGTTGTTTCCTTTTGTTTTGATTGCAGTTGCAACTCCTTGTCAGCGATTGTCCTAAGTTGCACAAAACGCTTAGCTGCGGGATTTCTTTCTTTAGCTCAGCCAATGGGTTAATGAAGGCAGAAAAGTCAACTATGCCATCAAATTCTAAAACATTATTCATTTGAGAAGGAAATAAGTTTTCTAAATAAAAAGTAAACTAAGTTAATGCCAATAAACAAAATCCCCAGAGGGATAGAATAGACTATTGAAAAAGTTATTGATATCCAAACTGATAGGCATATTGGGCAACTTAATAATTGTGAGAAGAATCCGGGCTGACAGGCTAAGAAGTCAGCAAAGCTAGGGTTTGTTCCGGTTGTATTTGAGAAATCTTCGTAAGGCTTGAAACAATCTTTATCCAGATATTTAAGAACTTGTGCATATTGATAAAAAGCGTTCGTGTCTAGCCAAATATAGACCATCATGGCCCCTAGGCAACAAGCCTCTGCTAAGTCAATCAACACAAATGTTAGACATACTTTGAATAAAAAATAATCAAGATGCGTTGTAAAAAAGTTGTTGACAGGGTACCAACCCTCGGATACAACGCCTTTGTTCTTTGAACAGCGGGGCCAGAGCGTGTTGGGAGTCGATTCCTGACTATTGAACACATTAGAGACCTCAGGCCCGTAAAAAGACTACAGACGAATAAGCCTAATAAGCTTAGAGTGATTTCGGGAAAACGCCGCTTCATAGTCTGTAAAGCTTTATGCTTTGGTAGAAACCTAATTTTGCCTCAAAAGAAAAGCTGATAGTCATAAAAATAAGTCCCCCCGCTGAAGTTCATAGAATTACATAGCAATCTTTGGTTGTGAGCTAGGCTAAAAGCGGCTGATGCGAATGGACTTGAAGCAGGTAAGGATTGGTTAACATTGTTCTAGGTTGTTGTTTATAAGACACAGGCCTAGAGAGGACTGGTATTTCCTATTTACCTAAAAGAAAATCTTCATACATCCCGTGAGATAAAAAGCTGATAGTCAGTGGTTTAGCCCACTAGTTTGAATCTTTATAACGTATCTAAAGTTTTATTACATAGGTACGTCATGATAAACAAACAGGATGAATCATTACTAATTTATAATATCAAAGCTAATAACTGTAACGACAGTTTAAAAATGTTAATTAACAAGCATTCCGGTATATGCTACAATCTAATTCTTAAGTATAAGAAGTATATCCAGAGTAAAAGTTGTGACTTTCAAGATTTAATTGACCAAAAAGACTATTTTATATACCAAGCGGCGCTTCAGTATAACAGTGACAAGAAAATAAAGTATTCTACTTGGTTAGGTAACTACGTTAAGTATCAGTGTTTAAATTGCAGGCGAACAAAGTTTAATTATTGTAGTATAGATGAAGACGTAAACAGTGAAATAGAGATTAACTCCCAAAGAGAATATGAAACAAATAATTTAATCAAAGAAAAAGTTAATATAATTAATGAAATACTTAGCTCATTAGATGACAAAAGAATAAAAAAAATTTATGATTTAAGGTATCAGAACAATAAAAAAATGACTTTTAAAAAGATTAGCATGCAACTTGGAATTAGTGAACCTACGATTAAAAAGCTTTACCAAAAGGGTAAAAAAATAATTTCAAAAAAAATGAAAAAAGTTGCTTGACTTGAGTCCAACTCTAACGTATATTGAATTCGCTCATGAGCAACGAACAAAAAAACGAGTGGCAACAACGTGAAGTTGGAGCCCTATGGAAGAGGAAAAGCGGAAGCGGTCAGAATTATCTTTCTGGTCACGTCACGCTTACTGATGAACTGGGAGCAGAGAAACGTATTAAGGTTATCTGCTTCTCTAACAAGTTCAAGTCTGAGAACGAAAAAGCTCCAGACTTGAGGGTGTATCTTCAGTCTGATGACAATGATAAGTCATCTAATAAGACTGAGGCTACTACCGCTAACAGTCAGGAGAACGAAGAACTTTTAGTTTAAGTTTTCCCATAACACCATGTCGAGACAAAAGGTTAAGGTTCCTTTTTGGCGTGAGATAAAGAAAAACCTAAGCCACATAATGATAACGGGTTTTCGGTCCTGTGTTGTGTGAGCGTCCCAAATCCGACACAGTACAATGATAAAGGGTTACAGTTCCCTTGTTGTGCTAGCCAAGCAAAAACTGACTGAGCCACCAATTTTTTTTTGGTGGCTTTTTTAATTTATAGACAAGTTTTGAAGTCTTATGCTAGATGGAAAAATTTGACTACAGTGTTGAAGTAGTATTAAACACTTTGAGTATTGGGCAAGTGTCTAGATGTATCTTGCAGGAAATTTATAAAGCAGGGCACGAACCTAGCATATTTATCATCTCTAACAATTTTGACCTTTCTGCAGAAAACGAGATTGATGACGACTTTGTTAAATGGTGCAAATCCGGAGTAGCTAAAGCAAACTATTCCTACTCAAGAAAGAATCCTTGTTTAAAAATTTGGCATATAAATGGTGGGCAAGCTTCTGTTAGCGACAATCAGTCATTATTTACCTTTTACGAATTAGACAGTCCGACAGATTCTGAAATAAATATTTGCAGAAACCAATCTAACGTCATTTTTAGTTCCCAAGATTCGTGCGACTTGTTTGCCGAACATGATGTAAATACAAAGTATGTACCGCTAGGCTTTGATTCTAGTTATTTCAAAGAGACTAATAAAACTTTTTTCCTAGATGACAGAATTGTGTTCGGCCTAGCAGGGAAATTTGAGAAAAGAAAAAATCACATTCTCACCATCGATGCTTGGGTAGAAGCTTTTGGCAACAACAAAGATTATTACCTTAGCTGTGCCTTAAGTAACCCATTCCTCACTCCAGAAGACCACGCAAAAATCAAACAAAGGTACTCTAATTATTGGAACGTTCAACTCAACGATAGGTTTCCAAAAAACGAACAATACAACGATTACTTAAACTCTATTGACATTATGTTATGCCCATCTGGGGGAGAAGGATGGGGGCTTCCAGAATTCCAAGCCACTGCACTTGGAGCACATGCAGTTGTCTTGAACTGTTCTGCCTACAAAGGTTGGGCCAACCAAGATAATGCAGTTTTATTTGAGCCGTTAGAAGAAAAAATACCAGCTAACGATGGTAAGTTTTTTGTTGACGGAGGGCCTTTTAACCAAGGCAAACTTCACACTTTTGCTAAAGAAAACTTGATTTCCGCCTGCGAGGAAGCAATAACTAGACACAAAAACAACAAGGTTAACGAGGCCGGACTGAAACTTCAGAGCGACTTTACCTATACGAAAACCGCTGAAAAGTGTATTAATATAATAAGGGAGTGCTAAATTAGACTTATAAACTTTTAAGTATGTTATGCCAGAGTATTTATATGAAAATCCAGAGACAGGGGAAGTAATCTCCGTTATCCAAGGAGTCAATGATGACCATTCTTACGAAGAAGATGGTCGGCAGTTTGATAGGGTTTTTACAATTCCCAACGCCAGCATTGACACAAATATTGACCCCAATTCAAGACAAGACTTCCTAGAGAAGACCAGAAATAAAGCTGGAACCCTAGGTGAAATGATGGACAGGTCTGCCGAGTTGAGCGAAAAGAGAAAAGAACTAAATGGAGGAACAGACCCAGTTCAGACTAAATACTTTGAAAACTATTCCAAAAAGAGAAAAGGCTTAAAGCATCAGAACGATCCATCTAAATACAAACTGAAATGAGCGATGGCCAAGATAATACAGGAAGTTTTTCCATGCGGATTAAATAAGTATGATATTTATTTTTTAAGCAGAAGGCTTAATTTATCTAAACCCAAAACCGTCCTTTTAACAGAAGAAGAGACTGACCTAAACCTACTCCTGCTACAGATATGTTCCTTACCGTTAACAAAGAGGCAAACAAGAAACCTGTCAGACTTACTATTAATAAAAATATTAATATTTAAGTATGGCAAAAGAAAAAAGCTCCAATCAGAAGATTTAATAGAGTTTTCTAAAATTGTCTGCCATAGCTACGAAAAGATTATTACGGGCAATATATATTTAAAAGAGCTTAAAAAAGACAAGCCGAGCCTTGAGCATTCTGCTACAACTTTAGTTATGTTTGGCTTGTTTTCAGATTATTTTCACGATTATGTCAATCCCAAAGATATGAACTCAGTATTTAAAAATAACTATGATTTTATAAAAAAAGGCCTTGATGATGTGAAATTTAGCGACACCTCAACAGTTTTAGATAATGGGCTTGACATTCTTAATGAAATAAAAGAAGAAGAGTGGCTAAAAGAAACCAAGATAGAATCATGAACTATACTAGAGACATTTTTTACTTAACAGCTTTGATATTGGTAGTAGTGGCAGGCTGCCAAACACCCTTAGGCAAATTTAATAAACAAAAAGAAGTTGTTGAAAACATACAAAAAAAAGAAGACGCCAATAAGGAACAACAGCTAGAGAGTGGACGTACTTTCGTATATGCAGCCGATCAAGCTTTGCAGAAAGATCCATCTCCCTCTGCCGAATCTAAAGTAGCGAAACAGATGACCACTAGAGGAGTCACGGCTCTTGGCCCTCCCCAGATGGAAAACGCAATGAAGTCTGACCAAATGGTTAATGGCTTACTTTCCACCGACCCAAACGAGGTCAAAAAAGGCCAAGAGATATTGTCCACTATGGATAAAGACTTAGTAGCACTCCAAAATCAAAACAGACTTCTCCGAGGACAGCTAGGAGATGCTCAACAGAAACTTGACAGAGTCAACCAAGAAAACGCACTACAAGCCACTAAATATGCGAGCTTAATGGGCAAAGTCTACTGGGTCATAGGTATAATTATTTTTATTGTGGTGCTTGTTATAGGGTTTAAAATAGTAACTATGGTTGCCCCCTTCGCGCTTCCAGCTACCGGAGCCAGCTCAACTCTACTCAAAGTAGTACAAGGTATACAGAAAGTAAGAGACCAACATATGGGCGAGAAACCAGAGATGCTAAAACAAATAGACGACCATATGAGGTCACACCTAGACAAGAAAGATAGATGGATGATAGCACAAGCTAAACAAAAACTACATATGATTTAAAAAAATAGTTATTATTATAAAATATTATGTCAAATATATCAGACCAATTCAAAGGGCTCCCAATTGGAGAGCTTATCGCAAACCCACTTATCGCGGCTGCCCAAGCCCAAGGTAAACTAGCTGGAATAACTAAGGATTTTATCGAGGAAGTCGGACTTCAGAATACCGAGGCCGATGATTCTAAACCACCAGTTCTGAAAGCGAGGACAGTCGATTTTGCTTACGATGCTATCGTAGAGGAAAAGAAAAGCTCTGGCGAGACAGTTACTAAAGTCGAGCCCAGAAAGATGCAAGTTCCATTGCTTAGTATAGTCAATACTCCCAATTTATCAGTTAAAAACGTTAAGATTGACTTTGATATGAAGGTGCAGTCTAGCAATGAACACAAAGATTCAACTTCAGTTAAAGTCGACACATCAGTAAAATATGCAGCTTGGTGGTCTCCTGTTAGCGCCTCAATGACTGCTTCAGTAGCTAATAAGAGCGAAAACACTAGAAAGTCCGACAATTCCGCCAGATACACCGTCCATTGCGAAGCTAGAGACGACGGAGCGCCAGAAGGCCTAATGAAGGTTCTTGATATATTAGGAGACGCCATTAAACCAACTGGCCCAACTCCCTCAAACTCTAATAACAGCGGCAGCGGCAGCGGCGGCAGCAATAATCCATAAAAATGGGATTAACAAACTACTCTTTAAAAAAAGACGGTGCACTAGTTGACCCCTCCTCTCCCGATAAAACAACGGGAGGGGAGGAGGATTCTAATTTGTCTTCCTTAGACTCTTTAGTTGAGTCTGTGTACAACTCAGTGACTTATGCACAAAGGAAAGTTGAGACAGAGCATTTAAGCCGCATAATGTCTACTTACTTTGACGAGGACGGTAACCCAATTACTTTTAAAGTAAATCTACCCAGTAACGACGGAGGCATAAAGGAAGCAGCTATACCTTTAATTACCTTATCCAATAACTCACACCTCTCTATAAAAGAACTAGAGATGGAGCTCAAAGTGGACCTTGGTCATTACTCCGACAAAGAGAACAATGAAGCTAAAAAACTTAGCGCGAAAATGAGTGGGCCTAGAAACGCCGACAACCTTACAACAATCAAAATTACCATGAAGGGCACTAAGCCCCCAGAAGGACTTGCTCGAGTAAATGACCAACTAACAAAAATACTTCCAGCTAACTGATATGAAAAATAAATGGGACAGAAAAGAAACGTTGGAGGCTAGGGTTTTTGTTTGCCTAGCCTTAGTAGTTGTTTTGCTAGGTTTTTGCGGTTGCCATTCTGTTAAGTATGAGTGGTTTCCAGATAATAACTCCCCTGACCCAAAGAAGAAGAGCCCCCATATTATCAATGTTTTGAAAGTTAGCCACTAGTTTGTAGTCCAATTAGTATGAATATACTATTTTGTTCTCTAATTAGGAGCAAAGAGCCCTATCTTGCCGATTGGTACAATAGAATTCGCGGTATAAAAGCACTTCAGCCTTATTGGAATTTTAATATAAGCCTATATGAAAACGATAGCGAAGACAATTCCGTTCCGTTAATTAATAGTTTTGATTGGAGTTGGTGCGATTGGTTCAAGCTTAATTCAGAAAAAAGAGACAGGAAGTATTATATATCAACAGAGAGGAAGAGAATCGAGAGACTATCTTCTTACAGGAACATGTGCGTATGGCAGTTTGGAGATTTAGACTCTATAGACCGCATAATCATGAACGATGTTGATTGTTCATTTGACCCTAAAGAAGCTGTAGAAATAATTCAAGAGAGTATTAATTGGGACATCTACTCTTTTGCTAGCAGAGACGACGGCACAGGTGATGAATTTTACGACAGATGGGCGACCAGAAGAAAAGAGTCTGATAGTTGGTGGGATAATAAGCCGTACGATCAAAACGGCAACAACTTAGTGTGGACTACCGGCAATGGATTTGTATGCTACAACCCAGAGCCTTTTCGGAGGGGTTTTACTTTTGGTTACGTCAACAATAGGTCTAGATTTGTAGACGAAACAAACAAACATAAAACTCACGATGTAGAAAATGCTGTTGTCTGTGAGAATTTTAGACTTATAGGTTTTAATAGAATAGGATTCAACGGCAAGTATAATACAGTCCACAACAGGGATGAGAAATGGTGGAAAGAAAATAACAAATTAAAAAAGGAGCAAGAGGCTTGAGCGCCATCTTAATATCAACCATAGTAAGGGACAGGGAGGCTAGCCTAGGACTTTGGTACAACCAACTTAAAGAGTTAGTGCAGAGGGACCCTAGTAACAAATATTTCCTAAGCGTTTACGAAAATGATTCAACTGACAGCAGTTTAGATATTTTAAATTCTTTTAATTACTCTTTTTTTGAGGACTCTTTAATAACTTCAGAAACGCTCTCTACTGAAACATACGGCAGTGTTAGAGATGGCGATAGAGTAAATAATTTAGCGAGAGCAAGGAATAAAACTATAGATGAATTTAACTCTTTAAATGACATAGACTTTGTCCTGTGCGTGGAGCCTGATGTAAAATTTTCCGCCAAAAAAAGTATAACTAGTGTTATTAATTTAATGGATTCTGGAGAATATGATGTACTTTCCGGAATGAGTTTTCTTAAGGACACAGACTTCCCCCCTCTTTACGACAATTGGGCCACAAGGAAGAGTCCCCATGACGATGGTTGGGATTTCTCTGTTTCACTAGAAGGAATGGTTCCTGTTTGGTCTACTTTTAATTGTTTTTGTATTTATAAGTCAGAGCCTTTTAAGAACAAAATTAGATTTTCTGGTTTTAATAAAAGGGTAGGAGCTTACGATTGCGACACAACAGTTATTTGTGAGAATTTTAGATCCGAGGGTTATAATAACATATATATGAACTGCGATTTTAAAGTAGAGCATCTCGACTATGAGCTGGCCGCTGAACATTTCTAATTTTACTTTTTGGGACAGAATAAAGATTTGTTCTTTTTTTCTTAACCCTAAAAAATTCTGGACTATGGGTGAAGAAGTCAAAAAGATAGAATCTAAAATGGCTTCCTACGCTGACTGCCGTTATAGCATTTTTACCTCTAGTGGCTCTAGCGCTAATACGCTTTTGGCTATGATGCTCAGGGACGAATCAAATGATTCCAGAAACGAAATTATTTTCCCTACAACCACATGGATAACTTCTGTCTCCCCTTTTATAAGAGAAGGCTTTGAGCCTAGGTTTATTGACATATCTTTAGACGACCTGTCAATAGATCTTAACCTTTTAGAAAGATACTTGGAGTTAAACTCTAACAAAGTTAAATGCGTCTTCCTAACTTCCCTAATAGGGTTTACCCCTGACATCGGAAGAATACAAAAAATATCCAAAAGATTTAAAGTAAGATTTTTATTTGATAACTGCGAAAACCACTTAGGGAAATACAAGTCTAAAAACATAAATCATTTTTTTACTTCCACAACTAGCACTTATTTTGGACATTTAATCCAGAGCGTAGAAGGGGGTTTTATTTTTACAAACGACAAAAAAGAGATGGAGTACCTGACCATGGCTAGAAATCACGGCATGACTAGGTCTCTTATTGATTCAGAAAAATACGAAAACAAAGACGTAGACCCTCGCTTTGACTTCTACTTACTTGGAAATAACTTTAGGAATAGTAATATAAATGCTTTTATTTGCAGTTTAGACTTTAAAAGAGAGGGTCAGTATATAAAAGACAGAATAAGTAAATACTCTTTATTTAAAGAGTTAAATGATGATTTTTTGATTTTCCCTAAAAGCGACGAGGATAAAGTTGATGTACCCTTCTGCCTTCCAATCATACTAAAAAAACCCAACAAACAAAAACTTTCTTTACTTAAACAGGCCTGCGTTGAGTCAGGTATAGAGCTTAGACCTATAATTTCAGGCAATCTGCTAAGGCAGACGGCTTTTAAAAAATATCACCCCGCTTTTGAAGCAATCAAGAACAGCGATTATCTTCACGATAATTCATTTTATGTGGGTCTTAATTCTTCCGTAAGTGAACAGGATATAAAAAAGTTTTCAGAAAAAATAAAATCAATTATACAGTTATGAAAAAAGTCTTAATAACAGGAATTCTAGGGCAAGACGGAGCCAATATGGCAGAGTACCTTGCGACAAAAGATGATGACAGATTAGAAGTCTACGGCATGATGAGAAGAACCTCAAACGCGAACTTCTCCAATATCTCAGGAATCAAAGAGCATAAAAATTTTCACGTTGTCCAAGGGGACTTAACAGATGAAATCTCAATAAACAAATTAGTTGACGAAATTAAACCTGATTACTTTATTAATTTTGCAGCCAATTCTTTTGTCGGCTGTAGCTGGGATATGCCCCTTCAAGTTTTTGACGTTAATACTCTAGGAGTAATCAGATGCCTAGAAGCTATTCGTAAGTTTCAGCCAAAATGTCGCTTCTATAGTGCAGGCAGCTCCGAGGAGCTAGGAGATGTTGATTACAGCCCCCAAGACATTAAACACCCAATCAAACCTAGAAGCCCTTATGGAGCGTCTAAAGCCGCAGCGAGACACATCGTCAAAGTCTACAGAGAATCTTACGGGCTTTTTGCCATACATAGCATATTGTTCAACCATGAAGGAATAAGAAGAGGCGAAGAGTTCGTAACAAGGAAGATTACTAAAGCTGTAGCCAGAATTAAACTCGCATTAGATATTGGAGCAGACTTTGAAGTGTTAAAACTTGGCAACATACATTCAAAAAGGGACTGGTCTGACTCTGAAGACTTCGTTAAAGGGGTATGGCTCATGCTGAACCAAGACGAACCCAAGGAATACGTACTTTCGAGCAATGAAACATACTCCGTGAAAAGATTTGTCAGCGAAGCGTTCTCAGCAGCAGGAATACCGGGGCTTTGGAGCGGAGAAGGAATGGATGAAAAGTTTAGATTATTCCAAGAAAACACTGTTTTAGCAGAGATAAGCGAAGAGTTTTATCGACCCGCAGAGGTTGACTTACTCTACGGAGATTCCAATCCAGCTAGAGAAGAATTAGGCTGGACCCCGGAAATTTCGTTTGACAAGCTGGTTAGCCGCATGGTAGAGAATGACCTCCGTTTAGAATCGGGGAAAAGCCCGCGCTAATCCAGTATAATGAGAGTTCAGCTAACTTTATTTAAAGAAGAGACAAAGCAACAAAAGCAGACTGACCCAAATAGCAGTCATTACAAGTTTATTGTTGACAACTTTCTTGTTGACTTTAGGAAGAATGTTTACATACATCAACTAAAGCTAGCTAAAAAACTGTTCGCTCACTTCCCAGATCCAGACTTCTGGAAGTTTATGACGGGCGAGTGCGAGAAAATCTATACTCTAAAAGATCTACTAACGCCAGAGAAGCTTCAATGGCTTAAGATTAAAAGCGAGAAAAGAAAACTTGACTTTAAACCAACTGTAGAACATACTCTATCTGAGGACTTCTTCTACGAGTTAGGCAATGAGTCCTATGCACCCAAACCCAAAACAAAGACAGATTTTATAAATTATGAGTCAGACGAAGATAAGTAAGTTACTAGAGGATAAGAAATTCAAGCCTCATCACTATAACACCGGAGAGGCAATTGATTGGACTTCAAGCACCGGAAGCATTTCTTTGGATATGTTTATGGACGGAGGATTGGCCCCCGGGATATTCAGACTTTCAGGTGAGCCAGAAAGCGGGAAAACAAGCTTCGCGCTTAATTGCGCTAAAATATTTCAAGAGACAGTAGATGATGCTTTCGTTTTCTACGTTAACGCTGAAGGAAGGCTCAACAAGAACCTGCTAGAAAGGTCTGGCATCTCAACAGATGAAGACAAGTGGTTTTGCCTAGACAGTAACATGCTTGAGCCAAGCTTGGGTATGATAAAGGAATTAGTAACAGACAACACAGAGAAGAAGAAGTATTTATTTATACTTGATTCCTCTGATGCCTTATGTCGAGTTGACGATCTAAGTAAAGACTTTAAAGATGGACAGAAGGTAGCGGGCTCTGCCGTCACCTTTTCGTTTGCCGGTAAATCTTTGAGTCTACCAATTACCAGATTTGGCCACGCCATGATAGTGCTCTCTCAGACCAGAACTAAAATGAGCACGATGGGGTATGGAGGAGGAGGAGGCTCAACTGTCTCCGGAGGTAAAGCTTTAGGCTTCTACAGTTCTACCATGGCTGAGATTCAACCATTATGGACAGATCTTTATATTTGGGAAAACCCATCCGCTCCCTCGATTAAAGATAAGGGCAAGCGGCTGGGGCATTACTGTGTAATGCGTTTTACAAAAACCAGAAACGAAAAGACCGGTCAAGAGGTAGCGATACCTGTCAAGTATTCCCAGAAAGGTGGAGCAATTTGGAGAGAGGTAGAGCTTTATATGCTATGCCTACAATGGGGGATGGTCAAAAAGTCAGGAGCTTGGTTTACTTTCTCAGACGGGCTAGTCAAGGAAGCAGAAGAGGCCGGTATAAAAATGACACAAAAGCACCAAGGAGAAAGAAAAGTATGGAGCTATATGTCAGAGAATGAAGACTTACTAAAGTTCCTTGAGGAAAAATTTAGTCAATTAATATGAGACTATACAATGTAAGAGGTAGATTACAAAGTAAAAATGTTAATAAATATTTAATTGATTGGGACGCTAAGTGCAAGTCAAAAATACAAAAAAAAGTAAAAGATTTTTTTAAAACTTATTGGGAGAATCATGTAGTGTACGAAGAGTTTCCAGTCTTCGGCACTAGACTCAAAGTTGACTTGCTAAATGCAACAAAAAGAATAGCAGTTGAAGTACAAGGCCAACAACATACATCATATAGTAAGTTTTTTCATGGCTCCAGAACAGGTTATTGGAAGTCAATAAAAAGAGATGTAACAAAAGAAGATTGGTTAATAGCTAACGAATTTAAACTTGTAGAAGTAAATTTTGACGAAGTAGACAGCTTATCTAAAGAGTTCGCAGAGGAACAGTATGGTATCATTTTATGAATAATGGTGTAATATTAAACATGAGCAAAGGTAATAGTTTTAAAATACCTAGCAGCTTACTCAAACAGCTAGACGAATGTTCGTTCGGCGGTTTCGTTCTTTTCTCTTTTGATGGCGACGGAAACCCTCAAGTTCATAGTAAATTTGACAACTCTGTGAACGCGATGGCTTTACAGCAGTTCGTATCGAATTGGAATGATGCAGTTAAGATCATGAATAATGAAAACACTCTTAATACTCTTTCAAACAGCTACGACGATGAAATCATTGAAGACGATTTCGATTCATTTAACGAAGAAGACGACGAAATATAATTAATGTCAGCAGGAATCTATTCTCTACAAATAGAGAAACACGTACTCGGTGGGTTAATTAACAACCCAGATGCCTATCTAGATATAGAAAGGTTTATATCAGCCCAAGACTTTTACGTAGAACTCCACTCTACCGTTTACAGCGTAATCAAGACTGTACTCACCAAAGGTGAGGCTCTAGACAAAGTCATACTAGCTCAAAAAATTCAAAACCTTGGGATTGCCTTCAAGGATGATGTAAATATTTTTGACTACATAGAGAGTATTTCTTTTACGCAGATCACAAAGTCCGCCACAATAAAGTCAGCTCAAGAGTTAGCAAGTATCACCGCGAGAAGGGATACCTATATGGCTGGACAAAAGTTGATGAAGTTTGCGAAAGACTCAGGCCAACTTCCTATCAACGAGTTCATCACTGGTTCAGACAAGATATACAACGAAAACATAGCCACCTACACAACGGAAGAAGCTCCCTCTAACATCTTTGACGGTATAACGGAGATGGTAGAAGACAGAGCGCGGAATCCGAAGGATGACACCGGACTACTAAGCCCATATCCAGAATTTAACAGAATGTACGGAGGGTTGAGGCGCGGAAATTTATATGCGATTGCCGCAAGGCCGGGGCAAGGCAAGACCACATGGATAAACGACTTGTGTTTCAAGATAGGCGTCAAAAACAATGTTAAAGCCTTAGTCCTTGATACCGAGATGAGCAAGGAGGAAATGCAGTTTAGGCTCGTCGCCTCTATCAGCGGCATACCTGTTTGGCATTTGGAAACTGGCAACTGGAGGAGGAATAAAGAAATGTGCGATAAGTTTGTCGCCGCCCAAAGCAAATTAAAACAATACAACTACCACCACCACCATGTTGGCAATAAAGATATCGACCAAGTTTGTGCCTTGGTCAAACGCTGGTACTACTCGGAAGTAGGAAGAGGCAACGACTGTGTCATAGCTTATGACTATGTTAAACTCACCGGCGAAAAAGTCGACCGCAACTGGGCAGAGCATCAAGCGATTGGCGAGAAGATTGACAAGCTCAAGAAGCTGTCAGAAGAACTCAACTGCCCCATCATAACAGCTATGCAGCTCAATAGGTCAGGAGAGGGCCAAAACAGAATAGATGATAGCTCTGCGATCTCATTATCTGACCGCTTACAATGGTTCGCTAGCTATGTCGGGATTTTTCGTAGAAAGTCAGAGGACGAACTAGCTCTTGACGGAGAAAACTTTGGAACACATAAACTCATAACTCTTAAATCTAGATTCCAAGGAAGAGACGCTGCGGGGCATAACGATTACATCAGACGCGTCACCGCAGATGGCTCAGAACGCTTCGTTAATAACTATGTCAATTTCAACATACAAAACTTTAACGTCGATGAAAACGGCTCACTCAGGGACATAGTTGATTCCCAGATGGAGAGACATGATTTAGACAACAATGACGGAGACGGAGACTTAATTAGTGATTTGTAGTGTAATAAACTACAGATCAATGAATAAAAAGTCTTACATGTTTGACTTAGTATACGGTATTGTTTGTTTTGTTTTCGGGTGGCTATTAGTCACAACGCTTTCCGGACAAGGCTCCAAAGGGGTTTTTGACCCAGATGTTGAGCTAAGAATACCGGGTTTAGTCTGCTCATCTTGTGCTATTGGTGTTAAAAATGGCTTCAGCAAGACGAAACTAGTCAAAAACATAAAGTTTGATACCAAAAAACAGATCTGCCAGATTGAATTTATTAGCGTCCAAATCCATCCAAGTAATATGACTAATATAGTCAAGAAGGCTGGATATGAGTTGAAATCTATTAAATGGCTCAAAGATAGAAAGCCTAATAGATATAACGCGCCGTGAATTTAGTAGACGACATTCCAATAACAGAAGATGGCTTTGATCATATCTCTTGCATCATAGAAATTCCAAAAGGAACTAATACGAAGTACGAGTATAATGAAAAGTTTAATATCTTCGAACTTGAGAGATGTCTTGTATCTTCCTTACAGTACCCAATCAACTATGGCTTTATATCTCAAACTTACGCTTTAGACAATGACCCGCTAGATGTTTTAGTTTTTAATCACGACCCAATCGACAGAGGCAGCTTGGTTAGATGTAGGGTTCTAGGGGTTTTAGACTTCGTGGACAATGATGAGATAGACTACAAAGTTATAGCGGTTCCCCATTGGTCTCCAAAGTCACGCTACCCTCGCCTTAACGCAATAGAACCAGAACACCTTAAAATATTTAAACAATTTTTTCGTATCTACAAAATAGATCGCTCTAGCTCCGTTAAAGTTGGAGAGTGGAAGAACGGGAAAACAGCTACTTCAGTAGTTTTAAACGCTCACAACAGATGGGCAGAAAGACAGAACAATGGGAATGTTTGACGACATAATTGTACCGAAGTCTTACTTAAGAGGCTTATTAACAAAAAAGCAAGAGAAGTTAATTAAAGATAATGACTACCAAACCAAATCTCTTGAAAATTTCTTAGGCCAGTATAAAGTTCACAGACAAAACCTCTATGTAAAACAAGGAGAGTGGAAAAACGGTAAAGATGGCAAATGGGCCAAGGACACCTATACCGGAGAAGTCAACTTCTATTCATCTCTTCTTGATAAAGAAGATAATGTGTGGTGGACTGAGTTTAACTTCTCTTTTGTAAATGGCGTTTTAGATAAAAAAGAGTTGGTTAAATTCGAGATGCAGGAAACTGCTGAAGAGGCAAAAGAAAAGGCAAAGGCTTGGACGAAAAGACACGCAGAAATCGACGCCTTTCAAAGGACTTTCAGATATAGGTTTTTCTCAAAAGTACGAGCAGTTTTATCCCGCATTTTAGATTGGGTTCAAAAGCAAACTGTCACGCCTAGCCCTAGCTCCATAAAAACCGACAGACAACGAGCAGCCAAAAAAGTAAGAACAAAACCCAGCTTCTGGAAGGACTTCTGAATGAGCATTCCAAATAAAGGATACAAAGAACTAAAAGAAGATTGCCCCCCTGTCCCCGGTAATACTTGCCCACACATAGATGAAGCCCAAAAATACCTAGAAGGCCTAAGGGATCAAAATGAAGCGCTCAGAGACATTGGCAAATACTGGAGAGCCACAGCTATTAACCTGCTTCAAGAATGTTGCGACTTAAATAGGTGTATAAAAGAGTTAGAGGATGAATAAAAAAGGTTTTAGTCTAGTTGAGCTATTGGTTGTTATTGCAATTATAGCCATTCTAGCTGCCCTACTCCTCCCAGCTCTCTCTAAAAGCAAGCAAAGCGCCTCTAAAGCGTTATGCATTTCAAATCAAAAACAATTAAATTATGCCATGAGCCAGCTCGCTCTTGATTCAGATGATAAAATAGCTTATGCATCTGCTTGGCACAATGAACCTACTTCACCTAGGGCTTGGGTAGCTGACAGCATGTCTGGCGGCAGCAGATGGAGTAAATGGGCGCAGACAGAAAGGTCTTTAATATGGTCTCCTTTGTTTAAGTACGCTGGCAAAGGGATATACAGATGCCCCGAAGATAAATCCATGGTCAGTTGGAACGGGGAAAGATGGGGAATGGCGGAATCAGTTAATACCAATAAAACCACTACTGTAAGAAGAGCTAGATCATACAGTATGAACATATTTGTGGGCGGATGGTCTGGCTGGCCTTTCTTAAGTGACATTCAGTATAAAGTGCATCACAAATACTCTGACATACGTGACCCAAGCAATTTGTTTTCTTTTATTGAAATGCCTGCTGAATCAATTAACGCCGGAAACTTCCGAGTTGCGCCCGTGCTCACAGGTAAAGATTCTATTTTTTCTATGGATTGGCCGGGAGTATATCACGTTAACGGATCAGTGATATCATTCACAGATGGTCATGCTGAATTTAGAAGGTGGCTAGAAGAAGATACTAAAGTGATTCCTCAATCCGTGCAGAATCCTACCACTAGAAAAGATATAGTTGTTAGTCCAAATAATAGAGATTTAAAATGGCTGCAAGACAAGGCGGTAGTCTCAGACCCCAATGACCATAGTTGGTATGGCTTTATGGGAGGGATAGGTAGATACGATTGGAATCTTAGAGAGATGGACGGGCCGCTTGGCAAAACTAAAATTTACGCTGCTTGGGGATGGTATTGGGATGATGAGTGGGAATGAACCAAAGCTTCACATTGCTAGAGCTTCTATTAACAATAACTGTTATAGCTCTACTTTGCGGCTTATCCATACAAAATTATGCTAACGCAAAGAGACAAGCTCAGATAGCCGCATGCCAAATACATAAAAAACAAGTAGATATGTTAAGAAATATGCCCGAGTATAATGTAACCAAACTAGAGCCAGAAGATATAAAAACACTGGTTAAAGTTTATGACCGATGTTACGAATGCCATGCATCAGCAAGTGTCCCATTTTATTACGTACAATGAAAAAACTAATACCACTGTTCTTTGTTAGTTCTCTTTTTGCACAAGAGAATCCTTACGATACGATCGCTAAACGGAACGCCTTCACTTTACTCAAAGAGGTGCCAGCAAAAGTTGAGTTGCCAAAACTACTGGAGCAACCACCCATCAAACTTAACCTGACAGGCATCATAGTTAGGAGAGGAGTCACTAACGTCTATATGTTTTCTAAGGACGTCCCAAAGAGGTTCTTAAAAATTTCTACAAAAAGTAGAACCGATAGCGGGGTAACTCTTTTAAGTGTAGAGAGAGGGTTAGTTGAGGTAGATAACAACGGCGTGACAGAACTACTTTCGTTTGATACCCACAAGCTACCGTCCACCGTCACATTACCCAAACTCAACACCAAACCTACAGTCATAAAAAAGAAAGACGACAAGAGCAAGTCTGTTAAGATTGCACCAGCTACACCCAAGCCAAATGTAGTCACCGTTCCTTCCAGACAACCAAGGGTAGACCCTAGAATAATCCAAAGAGGTTTAGAATATTTAGATAAGGTTGAAGACAAGGAAAAAAGAGAGTACATTCTCCAACGGCTTGAAAGACTTCAAAGCGGACAAGAAAACATAGACCGCAAAATAGAGACAAACGAAAGACGTAGACAGTACGACGAGAGAAAAAGAGATAAGTGACAATACAAAAAAATAACTTAATAGAGTTTACTAATTTAGTAAATGAATGCTGCACTATGATGGACCACGATTATGTTGCAGAATGGTTGACAAAGCCAAATCCAGATTTAAATATGGACACCCCTTTGGATACTTTTAATCAAGAAGGGACAGATAGGATATTTCGCTTGTTATATTTTATTGACATAGGAGAAGCTGACTTACATTAATTGTTCAAATGAAACCTCAAATAAAAGAAGTCGAAAAGTACTGGGGCTACGAAATCTGGCTGGCCAACAACGAAGAAGAAGACTACTGCGGCAAAATACTTTACATTAAAGAAGGTTGCTCTACTTCTATGCACTTCCATGCGAAGAAGCATGAAACGTTCTATATACTAGAAGGTACTCTCAGAGTTGACATAATAGATACCATTAGCACAGAGGTAGACATACATACTGTGAAGACAGGCGAGTCTTTTGCTATGGAAAGGAACTGTCCTCACAAACTAATAGCTCAAGACGGGCCAGTTAAATTTGTTGAGATAAGCACCTTCCATGAAGATAGCGATAGCTATAGAGTCTATAAATAACAGCGTCATGCAATAGGGTTTTCTGTCCCTAGTAGCGCTAGAAGGAGAAAACAGTCTTTAGCACCCCCGGGCACACTGGGGGTGTTTTTTTGTTATGAATGTTTAATAATTTTTACAGTCTAAATAATACATGTAGCTGATAGCGGGTTACAATTCCTGTGGTTACATAGGCACTTAAAAATTATTATGAAAGACATATCTTCGTATGTCAAGCAGGAGTTTTGCGGCAACGTAAAACTAAGGTACAAGGATAACCCCTCAATGAAGCAGTTCGAAGAAGACACTATGCTTCTTGCAAGGGGGATAAGTAAAAGAATTTCTAAAATTATCCGAGAAAGGTCGATCCCAGTTAAAGTTGAAAAAATAAACTACTTCGGAGATAAGACTTATAAAGTTATTTCTTTAAGAAACAAAGACGGGTATTTCTTTTTACAAGATTACAAAGAGTTAGTTCACCCAGACGACTTAAAAGATAAAACTCAAAAATTTTCGCTTTCAGATAGGTATGATAATCCTCCTATCACGCCTACAGAAATGAGAGACCACCCACTTTGGTTTAAAGATATTTTCCAAGACTTCGAAAAGGCTCACGGGCAATTAAATTTGTCCCTATCTGTCTCTTTAATAGAAGGAATACTTAATAGGTGGCTTGTACAAGTTCAGCGAAACAAGAAACAAGGCAATCTGCGATGGCCGCCTAGGGTTGACTTTTCAAAACGTGCTTTCAATTACAAAAAGTGTTATTTCAGTTATGACTTTAGCGCCGACACAATGACCTTCAAAGGACTGAGAAAGGAGCTTATAACATTAGAAATTGATAAAGATAAAAGCATACTTCACCACTTTGACAAGTGGCGAAACAAAATAGAGAGCAAGAAAGGTAAAAAGTTTGGAGCAAACATTGTTTTCCATCAAAACCAAATAGTTGCTTTGATTGAAGTTGAAAAGTTTTGCTACAAACCCGTTACCGGCAACATCAACGGGTTCAATAGGTCTATCTTCTGGGGGCCAGACTTAAACAAAACTCCAGACTTTTTCTTAGCTTTTCCAAAACCTCTTAACGGCAAGAGCTATTTTGAAAGGTCCGGAGAGTACCTAAAACAAGAAGAGCTTGCTAACGAAATCCATGATGCCCTCAAAAAAATGGATGAGGTTCCACCAGAAAAGCGAGCAAACACACATATCACATTTAAAGGGATCCAATTACCTTGCAACCGCCGGGGGAGAAGAAAGCTAGTAGAACTAAAGAATAAATCAATTAAAAAAAGGAGGAGCATACTGAATACAGACCCCATCATAGACGAGATGATCAACTTCATAAAAGCCAATCAGTTTGGCTTCGCTTTGGACACAGTTAAAACAGGGCAGAGTCACGGTAGCTGGGGACAAGACATCTTTCAACACGTCATAAAAGAAAGATCCAGAAAAGATTACTTCCCAATCATGGAAGTTCCAGCCGCTTGGACAAGTAGCCAATGCAGAAAATGTGGGCATAAGGACAGGAAAAACGTCTCCGGAAAGGGTAGAGAGGATTTCAAATGCACAAAATGCGGGCATGAAGCCATTGCTCACATTGAAGCGGCTAATAACATTTCTGAAGAAGCAGGAAGTCTTTGGGACAAAATGCATCAGAATAGCCTATAAGCGAAAACGGGTTTTTAGTCCTGTGCTTATAGAGGGTCGAAAAACTAAAGCACTAAATACCGAAAATGGGTTTTACAAGGTTTTCCTGTGGTATTTAAGTAATTGAAAAAAACCTTATTTACTTGTCAGTGAAGGATGGTTCGGCGCACCATTATTGACAAAGGTTTTAAAATGTGCCAACAATACAGGAGGGAGGCTTCGGCCTCCTTCTTTTGCCCCGATGGCCGAATGGATAAGGCAACAGCCTTCTAAGCTGTAGATTCTAGGTTCGAGTCCTAGTCGGGGTGCCATATTTTGAATTTGTTTGTATCATTATTAATAAATAATTGGAAACGTAAATTCCAAAGAAGAGAGAAGTGTAATTGCAAGGTATGTGTAGCTGCCACGAATGCAAACAAAATTTTGAAGAAATAGACTTGACTTGGGTCTATGTAGATGGGAAGCTCGTTTTGGTTTGCTATAAATGTCACAAAAAAGATATAAAATCTCAGTAGTAGGTGATTCTTGCCTAGATGCATTTATCTACGGCAAAGCGGATAGACTCTGTCCGGATGTTCCAGTTCCAGTTTTTACACCAATCAGAAGAGTCACAAACTCTGGCATGGCTGGTAATGTTTTCATGAACCTAGAGAATATGGGAGCAGAGTGCTTCCTATTTTCCAGCATGGAAAAAAACATTAAAGAGAGGTATGTAGACTTAAAAACAAATCATACTTTTTTAAGGGTAGATAAGAACGACAAGTCAGAACCTTTGAAGGAACAGATGCTCTCCCATATAATCGAGAGCGCCTCACAGTATGATGCTATAGTCATCTCCGATTACGGCAAAGGCTTTGTAAGTGAAGAGGATATCAAGACAATATGCAATTGGCACCCTAACGTTTTCATTGACACAAAAAAAGTCATAGGAGACTTCTGTAAAAAAGCCAAGTTTGTAAAAATTAACACGCCAGAGTTCGAGGCTATTAAACATGAAATAAACCTCAAAGATTGGGTTAATAAACTTATAGTAACCCAAGGAGACAGAGGCTGTATGCTCTATACTGAAAACGGTTTCCATTATTTTCCTGTTGAGAGCGTTGATGTCCACGACTTGTCCGGAGCAGGAGACACTTTTCTAGCTGGGTTAGTAATGAAGTATCTTGATACGAGCAATACAAACGAGGCTATTGAGCACGCAAATAAGTGCGCCGCCAAAGCAGTCCAAGAAAGGGGAGTTTATAGCCTTGCAGATTAAAGTAAAAAGACTCAGCGAAGAAGCAAAACTTCCGACTAGAGCGTCTGATTCTGATGCTGGCTATGATTTGTACGCTACCAACGACGGAACTGTGTACTGCCACCTTCATACTAGAGAGCTTATAAAGACAGGAATTTCCGTAGCTATTCCTAAAGGCTACTACGGCAGAGTTGCTCCTAGGTCTGGTTTAGCATTACGAGACGGTATAAACGTACTAGGTGGCGTCATTGACTCTGGCTACAGAGGTGAGATTGGAGTAGTGCTTCATAACACCGGAATTCAAGATTTTAATTTTTTTAAAGGCGACAGAGTCGCCCAGTTAATTATAGAGAAGTGTCACGACATAGAATGGGATGAGTGTGACGACTTAGACGGCTCGGAAAGAGGAGAAGGTGGATTTGGCAGCACGGGTAAATAGTTATGTATCAATACAAAGCAAAGCTAATAAAAATAGTAGACGGAGATACCGTTGACGCACTGATTGACTGTGGGTTCAGCACTTTTAAAAAAGAACGCATCCGCTTGTACGGCATCAATACTCCAGAATGCAGGACAAGAGACAAAGAGGAAAAGAAGCGAGGTTTGGCGGCTAAGGCCAGACTCAAAGAGCTCATCAAAGAAGGCAAGAACGAGTTCATAGTCGAAACCACTATTGATAAGAAAGGGAAGTATGGCAGATTACTCGGTCAGCTATTCCGCACCGAAGACTCTTTACAGAGCTACAACGACATTCTTGTCAACGAAGGGCATGCAAAGGAATACTATGGCGGCAAAAAGTAACTATGATATTCTGCCAGAAGATTGGTCTGGAGAAGATTACACTGTATGGTTTTGGTAAAGAAAAATGGAGTCATTAAATAAAACTTACTTTGTAGACCTAGATGGAACACTACTAGAGCATCAGACCAATGATGAACTAGACGAAATGATCCAAGATTATGGAACCAGAAGCTTTTTGCACGAAAAACCCCTAAAGACATCTCTAAAATTTTTCAAGTCTATCGACAAGAAAGACATGATAATATTTACAACCGCTAGATGCTCCAGACATAAAGACCATACAATAAGAGTTTTACAAAGACTAGGAATAAAATATAAAGATATATTATTTGATATAAATTCTGGCGCTAGATTTCTGGTCAACGACATGAAGCCAAAAGGCTCGGTTGGAAATACCTTGCCTTTCAAGACCGCTTACGCTATCAACTTGGAGAGGGATAAGGGCATGGCCCCAAAAGACGTAGAAGTTTGCAAACTTAAACCCGATCAACAAATACGGCTTATTACATGAGCGACATAAAAGAAGCCTTGCAGGAGATAGGCTACTCAAATATAACTGACAACGGCAAGTATTACCGCATGAGACCCATATATAGGGACTCAACAAATAACACGTCCCTATCGGTAGATAAGGAAACAGGCTTTTTCAGAGACTTCAGCAGTAATCAAAGAGGGTCTTTTAGTGATCTAGTCAAGTTAACCCTCAACCTTAAAAGCGCAGACGAAGCCAAGCGGTGGATAGTGCGAAAGGGTGTTTCTGACTCAAAGGTAGTCAAGCAGAAACCAGAAGCAAAGCACCACAGGGTATTTGCTCCTAGTGAGATAGAATCTTACAAGCCTGACCATTCTTACTGGGAAGGCAGAGGTATACCTTTAGAGATTCTCAACAAGTTTAACGGTGGCGTATGCGAATCTGGCAAAATGATGGGGCGTTATGTTTTCCCTATATACAGCTTAAACGAAAAAATCATTGGCCTTGCCGGTCGAGACGTACTTAAAAAGAAAGCTAATAATGGTTTTGAGCGGCCTAAATGGAAGCTAATGGGAGACAAAAGTAAATGGACTTTTCCAGTTCATGTCAACTTTTCTTTATTGCAAGAAAGAAAAAAAGTAATCCTAGTTGAAAGCATAGGTGATGCTTTGTCGCTAATGACAGCAGGGATAAACAACGTCTTAGTTACCTTCGGTACAGACATAAGCGTAGAGATAATAAACCTACTCCTAAAGATTGACCCCGAAAGAATAACTATCTCCCTTAATAATGACTATGACAATAACAACATTGGCAATAAAGCTTCATTCAAAATAAAAACAAAATTATTAAAATATTTTGATCAACATCAAGTCAAAGTAATGTTGCCGACTAAAAATGATTTTGGAGAGATGACCAAGGCTGAAATCATGGATTGGGCCTATGGCAGAACAAAAGGATAAAATTCTCTCCGCTTCTCGGATAAAGACCCTAGAGACTTGTTCTTGGTCGTACTGGTGTAACTACCACTTAAAAGTTCCGCAACAGCAGAACGAAGGCGCTCTGCGAGGCACGATAGCTCACTTAATTTTTGAACTTCTCCTAGTTGAGAGGCATAAAAAGCATTATTGGCCAATAGTTAAAGCCTGCACCATAGAAGCTAGCCCCTCAATTACAAGATTAGTCTGGAAGAGTCTCAAGAGGGACGCGAAGAAGTGGGACTTGCCCAACATGGATACCCAAGAAACTTTTGAGCTGATGGATCAAATGATTCTAGTCGGCTTAAATAACGACTTCTTTGGGGCGAGAGGAGAGATAAAAGCACCAGAGTACGAGTTTCTACTAGAAAGCGAAGAACCTAAATACAAAATTAGAGGCTTCATGGATAAACCAATCCATTATAAAAAGAAGCTTAAAATAGTAGATTACAAAAGCAGCAAATATAAATTTAGAGGAGAAGAGCTAACCTCCAATATTCAAGCTATGGCGTACAGCTTGGCTGCAAAAAAGATTTGGCCAAATCATACGCCAGAAGTTGAGTTTTTATTTTTGAGACACGGCAGAAGCCCTGCGCAGAATTTAAAGTTCAACAACGACCAGCTTTTCGGTTTTGAATATTTTCTTGCAGAAGTATTCGCGAAGATTAACAATTTTACAGAGGAGGATGCCAAGTCCAATTACGCCAAGGGTACTAAAAAGAATTCTTGGATGTGTAAAATAGGCTCTTGGAGGTGCCCTTACTTAGAGAGCTATGCCTACTGGCAACTGCTAGACAAAGATGACAAAGTTATCAAAGGGTCGCTCAAAGATGACCTTGTGGCAGAAGAAGGCCAAAAAGTAGTCAAAAAGTTTTATGATGGTTGTCCTGCTCATGCAAAAAAAAGCAGCGATGACGATTTGTTTGATTTTTAGCTTGACCTAGCTCCAACCGTCTCCTATAATGATGGACATGGACACGTTAGTTCCAATTTGGAAGTCCCATTACAGCATAGGCAGATCTATCCTGACCCTAGAATCTCCAGATAAATGTGCTGAAGATGGCCCGGATTCAATCATCAAGCTATGCAAGGATAATGAAATATCTGATTTATTCTTGGTTGATGACAGTATGGCAGGCTTTCTGGAGGGCTGCACCAACGCTAAAGCAGCAGGCATCAAGTTCCATTTTGGGTTAAGAGTTACAGTCTGCCCAGATATTGATATAAAAGACGAAGAGTCTATTCGCTCGTCCTGCAAATATATAATACTATGTAAAAATTATAGTGGGTACGAGAGGCTAATTAAAATATATAGTTTAGCAGCGAAAGAAGGCTTCTATTACGAGCCTAGAATAGATTTTAAGTCAATCAAAGAGCTTTGGGATGAGAAAGACCTTACTCTAGTTGTACCGTTCTATGACTCTTTCATAAGTGAAAACAATTTGAAAATCAAGTCTTGCGTTCCCGACTTTTCTTTTTGTCAGCCGTTGTTCTTTATTGAAGACAATGACTTACCTTTTGACCACTTGTTAGAAGATTTAGTCATGAGATATGTTACCAATGAGTTCAAGAAGCCAGAAGAACATATAATCAAAACCAAATCCATCTATTACAACGAGAAGAAGGACTTCAAGGCTTACCTTACTTTTAAATGTATCAATAAAAGAGCAAGCCTAGACAAACCTAACTTAGATCATATGTGCTCTGATGAATTTAGCCTAGAAAGTTGGAAGGAGGTCGCAAATGGATGAGAACTTATTAAGATTTCAAAAAAATAAAAGACTACTGTTTATTGATTGTGAGACTTTTAACTTGTGCTTAAATAAGTGCAACAACCTGCCTTGGCAGGTGGGTATGATTAGATGCCAGAGCGGATTTAATTCTCGCATTAGTAAAACTTGGGACTTGCACGTCAAGTGGGATACGGATTTGAAGATAGGCGAAGAAGCCGCAAGGATTACCCGTTTCGATCAATCGAAGTTTAATCGCTTGGCAATTTCTCCAGAGGAAGCGTTTAAGGATATGGAGAAGGAGTTAGATGAGGCAGACTATATCATTGGCCACAACATTCTTGGTTTTGATATTTATCTAATCAAAGATTTTTATCGGCATATGGGCAAGAGCTACAAACATCTTGTTGATAAGGTCATAGACACCTACGCAATAGCCAAAGGCATCAAACTAGAAATACCATATCACAAGAATGGCAACCCAAATGGTTTCATGCTTTATCAGTACCGAGCTTTGAGCGAGTTTAAAAAGGGAGTCAAAACCAACCTGACAGCTCTAGGTAGAGGGTTTGACATAGACCATGATTATGATAACCTCCATGATGCAGTTTGCGATTTGGAGTTGAATATTAAAGTATGGGATAAGCTCAAATACATGATAGACATATAATGGCTTCCTTAGACAACATATATGAGATTGCAGACAGGCTAAAAGACGATAACATTGATTACTTCATTGTTGCGATTCAAAAAGGCAAGAAAAAAGATGATGCCGAAGTTCTCTATCGACTCTCAGGTAAAGATAGTATAGAAGATTTAAAAACAGTTCTACATAGATTGGATATAGAAGGTGCAGTACAAGACTCAAAAAATCCCGACGAAGATGACTCCTAAGCAGTTTACAAATAAATTTGAAGGAATATCCTTTGATATTTATGGCGTACGTCTGCCTAAATTTAAACCAAAAGAGAAGAAGGAACTTAACCTAAATAAAAAAGATAACCTCTCCTTCCTAAAAGCTCTATGTAGTCACGGGTTACAAACACGCCCTCTAATAAACGAGAAGAGACAAGAGTATGTAGACAGAGCTAAAGACGAGTTAAGAATAATAGAAGAGTTAGGATTTGTAGACTATATATTATTAGTTTATGATGTAATTAATTATTGCGCCGACGAGAATATCCCAACAGGGCTAGGCCGTGGCTCTGCCGCTGGAAGCCTTGTTTTATACTTAATAGGCGTTACCCATGTAGACCCAATCAAATACGGCTTGTACTTTGAGCGTTTTATATCTAAAACCAGAGCAAAGAAACAAATCGTTGATGGCATTACATATCTTGATGGAGAGTTGATGTGTGATGTTGACATTGATGTATGTTACTACAACCGACCTAAAGTCCTCCAGTATCTAGAAGAGAAGTTCAAAGGCAAGACCGCCAAAATACTTACGCTTAATACTCTCACAAGTAAGCTCCTAATAAAAGAGTGCGGCAAGGTAGTAGCATCAAAGGACGAAACAGAGATGAACACCGTCTCGTCTTACATTCCTAAAGTCTTTGGCAAAGTCCAGAGCCTCGACACTGCTGTTGAAGAGGTTCCAGAATTTAGAGACTGGTGCGACAAGAACCAAAACGTTTACAATGTAGCGAAAAAGCTAGGAGGACTAATAAAGAACAAAGGAGTTCACCCATCTGGCGTTCTGTTGTCTTATAAAGACTTAGAGTCCTCATGCCCTGTTGAGCTTTCTTCTGACAAAGACCCAGTATCGGGCTATGACATGAACTGGGTGTCCCTATCTAACGTCAAGTTGGATATACTCGGACTCAGAAGCGTATCAGTCGTTGACCAAGCCTGTAAGGAGATAGGCATAAACGTAACTGACATTGATTTAGAAGACTCCTTTATCTACCAAAAGCTACAAGACTTGAGGTCGCCTCATGGAATATTCCAGATAGAAGCTGACGCTAACTTTAGGGTATGCCAAAAAGTTAAACCTAAGAACCTTGAACAATTAAGTGCGGTACTTGCATTAGCTAGGCCGGGCGCGTTGGCCTTTGTTGATCAATACGCAAACTATTCTAACAATGACGTATGCGATACTATCCATCCCGTTTTTGATGATATCCTATCTACTACTGGCGGTGTTTGTCTATATCAAGAACAGATGATGCAAATGGCGCACAAGATTGGCTTCACGCTTGATGAAGCGGAAATCTTACGCCGTATAGTTGGTAAGAAAAAAGTTGCCGAAGTTAAGAAGTGGAAGAAGAAAATAGCAGAGAAAGTAAAACAAAACAACCTCGACCCAGATGTCGGAGATGTACTATGGAAAGTTTTAGAGGACTCGGCTAACTATTCTTTCAACAAATCTCACTCACTTGCTTACGCTTGCCTTGCGGCTTCAACTGTTTATCTTAAGTTCAAGTACCCTAAAGAGTTCTTCTTGGCGCTACTTAAGATGACTAGGCATGAGCCAGACCCAGTAAAAGAAATATCAAAGATAGCAAAGGAGTTTGACCTTTTTGGAATTGAACTTTTGCCACCTCATATAGTTAAGTCTGCACTAGACTTTAAGATTGAAGGTGATGACATACGTTTCGGGCTTCTGTCTATCAAGGGCATATCGGATAAGTCCATTGATAAACTCATGGACTTTCGCAAAGATTTTGCTACCAAGTTTGAAATCTTCCAAGGAGCCAAAGAAGCAGGCATCTCTTCTGCTATACTTTGCCCGCTGATACAAGCTGGAGCATTAGAAGGATTTAAACAAAGCAGAACCAAAGTTGTCTACGAAGCTCAAGTCTGGAACTTGCTGACAGACAGAGAGAAGAGGTTTGCCTTACCACTCGGAGAAAAGTTTGATTATGATCTAGTCAGAGTGATCAAACACCTAAACGGCACTATCAAAGACGACAAAGGTAAACAAATTATAAAAGACAGCAGACTTGAAACTATTAAGCGCAAGCAAGAACCTTATGAGAAGATATACCAACAAAATAGGAAGAATGAACAATTCGCTAATTGGTATTACGAGAATCATCTACTAGGATACACCCACGGGGTATCTCTTCGAGACATTTTTGCAGAGAAGCGAGACGGCATGATAGAACTTTCCTCGGTGCGAGAAGTTGAAAATATGCCCCTAAAGGACAAAGCTATCTTCGTCGGAACTATCTCCGACAAACCATACAAAGGTAAATCAAGAAGAGGAGCAAGCTACCTAAGACTTGAAGTCGCTGATGAAACCGGAGTGATTAGGGTTATGATTTTCAACGAGAAGCTAGAGCGTTGCGAGAGAGACAACGAAGGCTTGCCGAAAGAAGGCAACATAGTCATAATCAAAGGCGTCAAAGTTGACGAAGCAGTCTTTGCCGACATGATAACAATACAAGATAATAAAGTTTATACGAAACTATCTCAAATAAAAAACAGTTAAAAACAGTCATATATATTAGAAATGCTACAGTTTTATAAACCCAATCCAAGCGTAAAAGGTCACGCCTGTTCCTTTTGGGGAAGTACCACAGAGAAAGCGATCTTTAGTTCCTTTATCAAGCAAGACGGCTGGAACACGAAGAGTAGAACCGGCTCGTTCACGAAGAACAAGAACAACCCCAAAGGCAAAGCGATTATCAAGTTGAGCATCGCGGAGGCCGCTGCAATCATTGATGCTATTGAGACTAATAGAGAGTTCTCAGCTTACCATGACAGCAAAAACCAGATAACAAGAATCAGTTTCAAGCCTTACATGAAGGAAGGTAAACAAGCAGGGTTCAGTTACGGAGTAACAAAAGACAGTAAAGAAGACAGCACAAATAAAGTATCTTTTATTATTGGTCTTAATTTTGGTGAAGCTAGAGCCTTGAGGATTTACTTGGAAATGAATCTTAGTAAGATTTTTGAAGTCATGGATATTCCAAGTGACAATATCAAGTCACAGCCAACTCCAGAGCCAGAGCCGCAAACTCCAGACTCGGATTCTAGCGATGCTTTAGACGAAATAGATGACTGGTAAAAAGAAAATACTTTTCCATAGCGACTTCTCGCTTATTAAAACGGGCTTCGGCAGAAACGCTAAAGCCCTTTTAACTTACTTATACAAGACCGGCAAATACGATATAGTTCATTTTTGCTGCGGCATGCCCTATAAGGCTAGCGACTTTGAAAAAACTCCTTGGAAGTCCGTTGGGGCGCTACCAATGAGTGCGGCAGAAAGACAAAAGATTCAGAGTGACCCCTCTGTTGCCAGAGCAGCCAACTATGGTTCTTATTTAATTGATAAAGTAATCCATGAAGAGAAGCCAGACATCTACATAGGATGCCAAGACATATGGGGAGTAGATTTTGCAATAGACAAAAGTTGGTTCAACAAGATTCCTTCTGTTATATGGACCACCTTGGACTCACTGCCAATTCTCCCCTCTGCCGTTAAGGCAGCCAACAAGATTAAAAACTATTGGATATGGAGCGACTTTGCCACAAAAGAGTTCCACAACCTCGGTCACTCTCACCCTATAACAGTCAGGGGAGCCATTGACAGCCACTACTTTCGAAAGCTGGACAACAATAAACGAGAGAGCCTGAGAGAAAAGTTTGATATATCAGAAAATTTTATAGTAGGTTTTGTATTTAGAAATCAGTTAAGAAAATCTGTACCTAATTTGCTAGAGGGCTTTAAGAGTTTTCAGTCTGCCATGCCTGACGCGAAAGCAAAGCTCCTGCTGCATACCAACTTTTCCGAAGGCTGGAAAATAAATTCGTTAGCAAGCGAGTATAAAATTGATCCCTCTGACATCTTATGCACTTATGTTTGCAAAGACTGTCTAGATTATGAAGTGAAGCCTTTTACAAAACAGGGCTTAGATTGTTCTCATTGCGGCTCCAAAGGCACTCAGAATACCGTCAATGTAGGCACTGGAGTTGATGAAGCCCAACTAAACGAAGTATATAACCTTATGGATGTGTACTGTCATCCTTTTACTAGCGGCGGACAAGAAATACCAATTCAAGAAGCAAAACTCACAGAGCTAATTACCCTAGTAACAAACTATAGTTGTGGGGAAGATTCTTGTGTGAAAGAAGCTGGCTCGATTCCTTTGGACTGGTTTGAATACAGAGAACACCAAACAGAATTTAAAAAAGCCTCTACTGACCCCGACTCAATCTCCAACGGACTTAAACAAGTATTTAACATGTCCCAAGAAGAGAGGCGGCGCATTGGTAATAAAGGCAGAAAATGGGTCCTCTTAAACTTTGACACGTCTGTCATTGGAAAAAAAATAGAAAAGTTCGTAGACGAGCAGCAAGATCATAACTATGACTTCGCTTCTATTAGCAATATATTAGAAGATCCAGACTATGAGTTAAAAGGAGAAAGTCTCTCTGACTCTGATTGGCTTATTGAGATGTATCAAAACATCTTAAAGATGCCTAATGTAGACGAGAACGATGAAGGCCATCAATACTGGATGTCTCAAATTTCAAAAGGTCAGCCTAAAAAAGACATTGAATCATTTTTTAGAAAGACCGCTAAAGAGAAAAAAGAGTCCAAGCAAACATTATTAAGCGAGAGTAACCCGCTTTTAGACAATATAAAATCCCAACTAGGAGACGACTCAGGAAGAAGAATTGGGTTTATAATGCCAGAAGATATATCTGGACTATACCTTTGCACTTCTCTTTTTAGAAATATTTCTGAGCTTTATCCAGATTGTAATTTGTATGTTTTCTGCCACCCCGATTACGCACCAATGATACAAGCCAACCCATATGTGTACAAAGGCATACTTTTTAGCAATCAAGAACTAAACAATGTCCATTCCCTAGAAGGGTTTGGTTCACGCGAAAAGTTGTTTGAGGTAGTATACCACCCAAGCCTACAAGCTAAACATATATCAAACTATCATCATAACGGAGATAGAGATAAAACAGAATTAAATTATAACTACTAATGCATGTATTAGAATCATATGCTGCGGATACTAGACTTAAGATAGACAAGCCTTTTGTTTATCAAAAGTATTTTCCGCTTACTATTGATAAGTTTATTACCATCCACCAAGATTACAGAAATCCTGCTGACGTTTATGATTTTTGGAGCTCCGCCACCTCTATACTGATCCCGCATTTAGAGAAGCAGGGGATAAAGATGATTCAGATCGGCAGTCCTAAAGACACTTTAATAAAGGGCTGCATCGATTTAAGAGGTAGAACGGAAATCGGCCAACTTGCCTACGTTATAAACAACTCTCTACTGCATCTCAGCTCTGATACTTACTCTCAGCACATAGCCTCTGCATTAGGCAAGAAAATCGTTTCTTTGTTTTCTTCCAATAGGCCTTCTAATACTGGCCCTTACTGGTCAAGCGATGAAGATACCATAAGTCTAACTCCACACTTCAAAGACGGGATGCTCCCCACTTACTCACCCAGTCAGCAAGTTAATAAAAAGGTTATCAACACTATTAACCCAGAGGATATTACAAGCTCTGCCTGTAAACTTTTGGGTATAGAATTTGAGTACCCGTTTGAGTCTTTGTTTATCGGCGATTGCTATAAAGAGGCCCTAGTAGAACACGTTCCAAACTGCACAATAAACGTGCAAGGTTTTTCCGGACAGACACTTTACGAAAGGATGGACTTGCACCACAACGAAGAATGTTTAGATAAACAACTTGGAGTTGATTGCGGGTGTAGCTTTTCAATTATAACAGAGAAGCCTATTAGCATAGATATACTAAAGAAGCATAAAAAGAGAATAAAAAATCTTTTCTATAGATTAGACAGGAGCCATTCTTTAAACTTCGTTAAAGACTTGCTTAAAACAGGCATAACGTATGTTCTTTGCACTAGAGAGTCTCAAGAGTTTGCGGACTCAATAAAGATAGATTACATGGACTATGGAGTAATCCATGTTGATGAGCCGCTTGAGCCTTCTGAAATCGACTCCTTAAAAGATGAGAATCTTGAGGACTTGCATTTTAGCAGTAATAAGTTTATAATTTCTGACCAAAAATTTTACCCTAACGTTTCCTACATCAAAAAGGAAGTTAGCGTTCCTTCGATAGACACAACAATGGTCTACCCAATGGAAGATGTTCAATCGTTTTTATGGGATACTGACTATGTGAGAATAGTCAAAAAAAAATCTTGACGGGGCTCCAACCCTGAGTTAAGCTATCCAAATGGTTGCCGCTAAAGCAAAGAAGAATAAATTTACAAGAGACTCTGACGGTCTTTTGGACAGTACTGATTACGTTTTTAATGAAGACGGGACGATCAACTGGAGAGGAATGATCAAACCCAACTTCCTAGTCGCTAATCGACAAAAAACAAATAAGAGTGATATCTCTGAGCTTGAGGATAGCCAACTGATTATTTTACTTGGAGGAATAAAAGACCTAGCTCAAATAAGAGGTTTCTCAAAAGTTGAGTACAGCGTCCACCAAGCAACTCCAGAGTATGCCTGTGTTTCTTGTCGAATTGAATGGCTCCCTAATTTTGAGACGCAAGGGTTGTCTGTCACTTTTGAGTCAACTGCTAATGCTGGATTAAATAATACTAGCGATTTCGGGCAGAAGTATTTAGTTGAAATAGCAGAGAACAGGGCTTTCTGCAGGGCTGTACGTAATTTCTTGAGGGTAAACATTGTCTCCAATGACGAAATGGCTCCCAAGACCTCTGCCATACCAACAGCAGAGTCAGGAGGGCAAACCTCAAGCACTAACGCCACCGACCCTTACTCTCTTTTATCTAATTTGATGAACTCAAAGAACGTGGCTTTAGCCTCTATTAAAAACAAACTATTCAAAGAGGGACTGATTGAAGCAAAAGAGTATAACTCAGTAAGGGACATACCAAAGGATAAAGTATTTGAGTTAGTAGGCAGACTTAAAAAGAAATAATGAAAAATATACTTATAATATTATTAGTATCTTCTGTTGCGGCTTTTTCTCAAGAGCTGAAGGTCTTCAACAAGACTATCATCTACGAAGATGGAAGCTGGGTTAACCCTGACGAACCAAAGTTTGAAGTCAAGAATCCTAAAACTTGGGCGAAGAGGAACTACGTTCGCCATTACATGCAAGGGTCTCAGGAGATCACTGACTCTATCATTGAGGTGAACTGGAAAGACTTCACTGAGGCAGCTAAAACAGGCAATAAAATCCAACTAAAAGACTTCATTAAAGTTTTTAGGTTTAAGAAAACTGTTTCTGCAGTCAAAGACCATCCAGAGGCAGCTATTGTTCCTGTCGGCATGGCTGTTGGCTCTGCCGCTGAAGGTGGAAAAGGGACGGTAATGGCAACCGCTGGCCTTTTGAAGAACGCTGGAGAAATAACATTGAAGCTTTTGAAGTTCGTGGCGAAGCCTGTCACAAAGAAGCTTGAAGTTGAAGCGAAATGAGTAGGAAGCTATCAATAGTCAGCGGTGGTTTTGACCCCGCCCATGTAGGACATCTAGAGCTTTTTGAAAAAGCTAAGTCAATAGCGGACGACTTGTTTGTCATTCTTAATTGTGACAAGTTTCTAGAAAGAAAAAAAGGGAAGCCTTTCATGCCTTTTAAGGAGAGGCAGAGAATGATTGAAGCCCTCAAGCCTGTTGATATGGTAGTTGGTAGTATTGACGCAGATGATACTGTTTGCAAGACGCTGGAGTGGATACATGGTATATACAATAGAAAGTATTCTGAGATAATGTTTTGCAATGGAGGAGACAGGACTTATGTAGGCAATACGCCAGAGCATGCTGCTTGCGTGAGCCTTGGCATTGAGACTGTCTATGGGATGGGCGACAAGATACAGAGCAGCAGTTCCTTAATCAAAAAAAGCGCAAAGAAAACGACCGTCAAACGTCACTCTAACGCGGGAAGCTTATTCTTTTGAACATGAAAAAATATTTATTAGCATTTTTAGCTTTTGCGGGTTTGAATCTAGCTGGTCTATTTTGCCTAGGCTTTCTAGTGGGAATAGTAATGGCTATAGGCGGGGAAAGAAGCGCAGATGGCCTTGAGCAGTCTGCTTGGTTCAACACCCTAATCTTAGTTGTTTGGCCAGTTATATCTTTCTTTGCTTTCAAATTTTCAATAGATAAAATTATACTTAAAACCAAGAACGAAGACTCAGGACTTTTCTAATATGAGGTACGCAATACTATCAATGTTGTTATCTGTTTCTGTTTTCGCGCAGACAGAAGAGAATAGATCGTTTGTAGCTTTTGCTAACAGCTACATTCCAGAGTTAGACGAGAGAGTCCTAACTCGCGAAGAGATGTGGAAAGAGCCAGTAGGCAAGGAATACTTTCCTATTAATGACATCATTACCAAGAAAACTTTATTTATCCCAAAGAGCGGGGCAAATAAAGCGTTCTACCAATCTCTCAATTACTATAATAGAAATCTTTTTATGGCCTTGAAAGAAGCTGCAAAGAAAGCTAGAGAAGATAAGAAGGTGATTTATGTCAATATCGTAGCTGGAGAAAACATTCCCGCTCACACTTTCGGCGGTAGAAACAACACTTACAAATCTTCAGAGTACACCGAGGGACAATGGACTGTGTTTGGCATAGACCAGAAGGGAGTTTTAGTCCAAGACCATTATCAACATGGTCAGTACGGTAAAGTTGGTCGTGACGGCATTTCCTATCAACATGCCATAAAGACCTTTAAGGCTACCGCTTTGCGTAAAGCTGCAATGAGAGCCGAAAAGAGCGACAAAGAAAACGATTGGCATGTAGTATTCGACTTGGGCGACGGAGTAAGCCAGACCTATACCTTCGACACCTTTGTTGAGTACGAAGAGTTTTACAATTTAACTAGACTGTACGAGCAGGATAAAAGTAAGTACGAGGTGAAGAAAGTAAAAGCACCTAAACCTTTAGTTAAAAAATAAATTATGAAATCATTCATTAACTTCGAGTACATGATTACTCCGGGAATCTTAAAGATTCTTAGCTATATCGGGATGGTAATCTCCGTCATTGTCGGATTGTTTACCACTTTCACAGCGGATGCTTACGCAGGTATTAGCATGGTCGTATTAGGCCCAATAGCTTGTCGCATATACGCAGAACTTATGCTGGTCATTTTCGAATGCCACAAGACTCTTAAAGAAATAAGGGATAAATAATATGGAAACAGAAATTAGCCCTATTCAATTGGTACTAGCGCTCCCCTCGCTAGTGTGTCTCATCATTGTAATCGTTAATATGTTCCAAAACGGTAAGACGGGGCTGGGTATAGCTACTATAATCCTTACGTTCCTTTGCGGTATCGGCAGTTTGATTGCCTTTATTTGGGGGTGGATGAATGTGGGGGGCAAAGTCATGATCGCTTGGACTATACTTACTGTGGCGGGCATTATAGCCTCTGTGGGCGGCCTCTGACACAGTAAATATGTCACACTTGTCCCGCATGATATTTAAGGAAGCCTTTAAAATGGGTACTTTTGACTCACATAAAGTTGGCACGGTATTTGCTACTGTATAATATATGACAACTCATTTGACAAATAATAGGTTGCTCGGAGATATTTTCGAGCCTTTCTTTGATGACGTAATCGGTTCTACAATTTCTAGCGTTAAGGCTAATAGGTTTTCTTATTCAAAAGAGGACGAGTCTTATTATGCCGAGGTTGAGATTCCTAGATTCACCAAGGAAGATTTAAGTATCACGCTTAACGACGGAATCCTTTCTATAAAAGGAGAAATAAACAAGGACAGAGTTATGAGGACTGTTGAGAAACATTACTCCGTGCCAAGAGATGCTGCGCCAGACAAGCTTGAAGCTTCTCTGAAGCACGGCGTTCTCAGAGTTTCTGTTCCTAAATCAGATAAAGCAAAGTCTCTAGAAATAGAGATTAAAGAAACAGATTAGTGGGTTAGGATACACTATAAATAAATGGCATGGAGGTTTAATTACTTCCATGCTATTTTTTTCTCCAAAGCCGGTAAATCAGTTGTAATAAATATAGTCTAAGTAGAAAGTAAAAAAGTAAAATGGAATCAATTAGTGTTAAGAAAAGAAACGGGAAACTAGAAGAATTTGATGTAGAAAAAATAAATAAATGTGTTTACAGGGCTTGCCAAGGTATAGACGGCAACAATGTGTCAGCAAGCGAAGTAATACTTGATGCCCAACTCCAGTTATACGATAAGATTACAACTAAAGAGATTGACGAGGCACTCATCCTTTCTGCCAGAGCAAAAATAGAGAAAGAGCCAAACTACAGCAAAGTAGCCGCAGCTTTAGCGGTGAACGCATTATACAAAGAAGTTTTCCGCGAGAGCGTTGATTCCGATACGTTTGAACTTCAATACAGAAAAACTTTTGTACAGAATACGAAGAAGTTAGTCAAAGCAGGTGTATTATCAGATAGACTATTAGACTTTGATCTTAAAAAAATCTCTGAAGCTATTATGCCAGAAAGAGATAAGATATTTAAATATTTAGGACTACAAATACTAATAGACAGATATTTCTTAAAGTTAAATAAGAAAACAATGGAAACACCGCAAGCCTTTTGGCTTAGGATTGCGATGGGCCTAGCACTAAATGAAGAAAACAAAGAAGAACGAGCTATTGAATTCTACAATTTATTTAGCAATATGTTGTACACTCCATCCACTCCTACTCTTTTTAATAGTGGAACTACTCACTCCCAATTAAGCTCATGCTACTTAAACACATTCGATGATAGTATTGACGGAATATTCGAAGGAGTCTGGCAAGAAGCACGTAAGAGTAAATACGCTGGAGGTCTTGGCTTTGATGTTACTAATTTTAGGTCTTCTGGCGCTTTTATCAAAGGCACAAACGGGATTTCTGGAGGAATTGTCCCATGGCTCAAAATCTTCAACGACACACTTGTCGCGGTAAACCAAGGAGGCAAAAGGCCCGGGGCCGGATGCGCCTACCTTGAGCCTTGGCATCTTGACTTTGAGGACTTTTTAAACCTTCGCAGAAACACTGGCGACGAAAGGCTTCGTTGCCACGACATGAATACTGCCAGTTGGACTCCTGACCTTTTTATGCAGAAGGTCAAAGCGGACGCTGATTGGTATATGTTTTGCCCCTCTGAGTGCAGAGAGCTGCATGAAGCTTATGGGGAAGATTTTGAGGAATCTTATAATTACTATTGCCAAAAAGCAGAAGAAGGAGAAATCAAGAACTTCCGCAAAACAAAAGCTAAAGACCTTTGGAAGAAGATGCTCAAGGTATTATTTGAGACTTCTCATCCTTGGATTACCTTTAAAGACCCATCAAATATTAGGTACAGCAATCAACATGTAGGTGTAGTACATAGTTCCAACCTTTGTACGGAGATCATGCTCCATACAAAGCCGTCTGTGTATGAAAACGGGAGAAAAACAGAAATTGGCGAAACTGCTGTATGTAATCTTGGCTCTGTCAATCTTAAGAGTCATATTAGAGATGCTGACGGGAAACTCTTTCTTGATAGAGATAGACTTGCTAGCACCATCGGTACTGCACTTAGGGTGCTTGATAATGTTATTGATTTAAACTTTTACCCAACCGAAGAAGCTAGAAACTCCAACTTACAGCATCGGCCTGTTGGGTTAGGTATGATGGCTACGCATGACCTTCTTCATGCGTTAGATATACAATACGACTCGGACGAAGCAGTTAAGTTTATTGATGAACTTACCGAGTTCTTTTCTTACAACGCTATCTTTGCCTCAAGTAAACTAGCTAAAGAAAGAGGGAGTTATAAGACTTACTCCGGCTCATTGTGGGATCAAGGAATACTACCAATCGATACTTATAACAGGCTGATGGAATACAGAGGCAGCTCTGTAACAGCAAAAACAAGCAAGTCACTTGACTGGCAGTTGCTAAGAGACCACATAACCAGATATGGAATGAGAAACAGCAATACTATGGCTATTGCCCCAACCGCAACTATTGGATATATTAACGGAGTAGAGCAAAGCATAGAGCCTAACTTCTCTGTTCTTTTTGTCTACGAAAATAAAAGCGGCAATTTCTATATTATGAACGAGAACTTTGTAGAGGACATGAAGAAGGAAGGCTTATGGAGTTCTAGCTTCGCAGAAGCAGTTAAAGAGGTTGACGGAGATGTGTCTCTTTTAGACATACCAGACAAATATAAAGAGAAATATAAAACCGCTTTTGACCGCGATATGTTTAAGCTTATCGATTGCAACGCAGCCAGACAGAAGTGGATAGACCAAGGCGTATCATTCAACTTATATAACAAGAGTACGAGCCTCAAATATCTAAATGATATATATATGGCGGCATGGGAAGTAGGACTTAAAACCACCTACTACCTACGCAACCGTGGAGCTTCAAAAGTTGAGAAATCGACCAAGAAGGAATATACAAAGGAAGAGCAGATAGCTTGCTCAATAGCTAACCCCGAAGCTTGCGAGGCTTGTCAGTGATGGACTACAAAGGTAAAAAAGTAGTAATGCCTATCATTGGGTACGGGGGTATGGTTCATGCCCACTACATGACCTCAATGATTCAGCTTGTTAATAGCTGTGCGCTAAAAGGTATCGAAGTTAGTTGCCCACTAATTTGGTTCGAGAGCTTAATCAGCAGAGCAAGGAACGCCTCCGCTGCCGCAGCTCTACAACTTGAGGCTGACTATTTGTTTTTTATTGATACTGATGTCTTATTCAACCATGAAGACTTCTTCAAATTACTTGATGCAGATAAAGATGTCGCAACTGGCTTATACCCTAAAAAATATATTAGCGAAAGGAAGCTCGCATTTTTATTCCAAAAATACTCTGCCTTACCTAAGAATTGGAAGGGTATGGTGGGAGACTTTTCTTCTGAACTTGACCCTTCTCAAGCAGATGAAATAGTAGAAGTGAAATATGCAGCTACGGGCTTCATGCTTATAAAGACAAGTGTATTTAAAAGTATAGCAGAGAAAATGCCTGAAATAAAATATAAGAATGATATAGATGCTTATATGAGTTACGGTGACAACTTTTATGATTTTTTTAGATGCTGGGTAAACCCAGAAAATAACAAGTACGAAAGCGAGGATTATGGCTTTTGCAAAAACTGGCAAAAATGCGGAGGCAAGATTCACGCTGTTCCAAGTATAAAATTATCACATAGAGGAAACTATGTTTTCGAAGGTGATTTTGAACTACAACACAAAGCTTTTTACGCAAAATGAACGATACAAAAACAGGACAAATATTAGGGAAAGATATTGCTGGGGTTAATTGTATTTTACCTCACAAGCATAAGACAGCATGGGATTTATTCCTTAAAGGATGCGCTAACAATTGGATGCCAACAGAGATATCTATGGCAGACGATATCAAGCAATGGAAAAACGGCGAAATAACAGACGATGAAAAACTTTTGGTTAAACGCTCTCTCGGCTTTTTTGCCGGTAGTGAGTCTCTTGTTGGGAATAATCTTCTTATTAACGGTTTTCGTTATATCACTGACGCTGAGTGTCGTCAGTATCTTTTACGACAAGCTTTTGAAGAGAGCTTACACAATCTCACTATTGTTTATGTCTGTGACTCTTTGGACTTAAAAGTAAAAGAAGTCTATCAAGCCTACATGAACATTCCTTCAATTAAGGCCAAGGATGACTTCTTAATGGAAATAACAACTGACCTAAGCAGGCCAGACTTTAATCCAAACACACAAGAAGGAAAGAAAGAGATACTCAGGAACTTTATTACTTATTGGATTGTATGCGAGGGTATATTTTTCTTTAGCGGTTTTGCTATGCTCCTAGCTCTTGGCCGACAAAATAAGATGCAAGGCATCGCTGACCAAATAAAGTACACACTGAGAGACGAAAGCTCACATATACAATTTGGAACTTATGTTATTAACCAAATCATCGAGCAGAACCCAAAAATTTGGACAAAAACGTTCCAACAAGAAATAACTGAACACATACAAAAAGCAGTAGAATTGGAGATAGCTTATGCGAGAGATGTTTTGCCCAGAGGTATACTTGGTCTTAATGCTGATATGTTTGTTGATTATATGGAGTATATTGGTAATCGGAGACTTGAAGGAATTGGACTCGAATACAGATTCGAATCAGACAAAAACCCCTTCCCATGGCTCGGAGAAGTCGTCGACGTCCAAGCGATGGGGAACTTCTTCGAAAGAAGAGTAAGAGAATACCAACAAGCAGGTTCCCTTGAGGATGATTTTTAATGTAATAAATTATGACCATGAATATATCAGAGTTTGAAAGAACCAAACCGAAACAAACTTTTTCTGAGTTTGACAACTTAATCAAAAAGTATGGAAGTCGAGCAAATAATGAAATAATGGATGACGCCGATGCTAAAGAAGTATCTATGTCTCTAGAAATAAAAAACGACTTGCTTAAACTTAAAGGTTTGTTTACGGCAGGAGCCTAGCATGAAACTAAAGTCAAAAGAGCTTAAAGACTTAATCAAAGCAGCGTTCCCGCAAGCTAGAGAGATTATAGTAACAGATAATGACTATGCTTATCTAGATTATTACTGGGTTGAGACTCAAGCTTATGACGGCTACAAGCACTGGATGTCTATATTTGACTTTGGTAGGGGCATAAAAAACTCTGACTGGAAAAGAAATTTTGACTGCGAGGACTTGGCGAACTCTTTTAAGATTTATTTGAGGATGCTTCACGCTCAAGCTAATCCAAATACTTTTTCAGAGCAGATGGGAGGCAAAAGCAATGAATCAAATACAGAGTCTATACTGGTAGGCACTATTGCTTATAGAAATTCCTCAAGTTCGGCTCACTCTATAAATGTATTTATCGACTCAATGAACAAAATGAGATATTTTGAACCGATGTACGGCAGGTTTATTAATCTATCAAAAGAAGAAAGAGAAAGCATATGGTACGTAAACTTTTAGCAAAAATCTTCAAAATAGAGACATTAGATGATTATAAAAAGAAATGTATAATCAAACCCAAGTACGTTGGAAAAAAGCCCAAATAAATGACAACGAAGGAAAAAGTATCTTGGTGGGCGTTGATATTTTTTCTTGTCATAGGCAACTGTATTTTGGCCGCTAAATATTTAGTATGATAGAATTAGCACTACAAGTTGCGTCGGGGTTAATAATTTTTATAGTCTGTATGTTTAGTTGGAGCTTCACAAACAAAAGTGATAAATGACGTATAAAGAATTACTTTTCAAAATGGCTAGTAGAGGGATGCTTACCCTCTCTAATGATAAAGACGGGCGAGGCTTATTTTGGGTAGGGATGAACAATTTAGAATCCCTCGATAAAGAATTTGACTTGGCAGACTTTGAAGGCGACGACCCGCCTAATAAAGAATACTACGAGGACAAACAAGGCAGGAAGCAAGAAAAGTATAAAAATTACAAATACAGTCAATACCTATTTAAACAAGTGTAATTAAAATTATGGAAGAAGCAGCACAAGGTTTTATTGGAAAGCAAGGTTGGATTTTTGCAGCGGGTATTTTAGCTATTATGTTTAATAGTTTGATTTCTAGCACGGCCCAAGGCATTTTGCTCTGGTGGTCAAAACAGTATCAACCGGATGACATCGTTATCATTGGAGGACGTAGGGCTAGAATCGTAAGGATTGGCATGAGGGAGACTGTTGTTTACTATGAGGATACTTCCACTAAAGCTACATATCCAAATGAATCTATTCGCGGCATGGGTATAGAAAAAGAAATAAAACCCATGAATTATTCCAAGAAATAAACAGTTTTATAAATAAAGGTGAATGCAGAATCTACTCATTCTTACAGTTATGACGAGCTACAAGATAAGTGGCAGGAAAATTCACCAAATTTCAACGAAATAAAGCCAAATAAGATACAATGTGCTTTGATTCTCCTAGACCAAATTATTGAAAAAGAGAAACAAAACGATGATGATTATAAAAAACAGATGGCAGCTTCACCAAATATAAAAGACTGGGAGAAGTCTATTGGAGAAAGCTGGACTTTATTTCATTTGAAAAGATTAAAAGAATTACTTAAATAATTATGACTTATTGGATTATATTAGGACTATCGGCGGCACTAAATTGTGCCTTGGGATATTGGATTTTTACCTTGAGGAAAGCGGCATTTGTTAAAGCAGCAGCCGAAATAAAAGAAGCGGCTGAAGCAGTAGCGGATATTGGCGACAAGCCAAATAAAGAAGATGCCAAAGGTTCCGAGAGAGTATAAATAAGAATTAGAAAAATGAGTTACCATCATAACACAACACATAAGAGTTCCGAAGATATTATGCGAGAGCAGGGGTCAGTCGGTACGGGTAATATCGGAGACGGTAATATCGGAGACGGTAATATCGGAGACGGTAATATCGGAGACGGTAATATCGGAGACGGTAATATC
>VTLG01009214.1_pt1 | contig 95426 bp, 138 predicted proteins | sample 4694571 | NCBI WGS metagenome assembly VTLG01 (sample SAMN12604809, study PRJNA352737) | marine metagenome | biome: ENVO:00000447; feature: ENVO:00000209|ENVO:00000569|ENVO:01000036; material: ENVO:00002151; isolation source: viral sequences binned using virsorter ... | reverse complement strand
GTTTTGGTCCTCCATTAGTGTCATTAGCACCACCACCTTGACCACCTGTTCCACCGGTCTGGGAACCTTCACCACCACCGCCACCAGCAATAATTAACTCATTACCGTTTCCTGGGCTAGCAACATCAACACGTGCCATATTTCCGCAACCTGGACCACCTGTGCTGTGATAAAACGTAACACCACCTGCTACATCCCACGTACAATAATTCCTACCACCAGATCCACTGGGACTTCCCCCATTACAAGTAATAGTTAATGTATTAACTCCACTATGCCACTGTCTCCAAGTTCCACCATCTTTTATATGACCCTCTTGAATATCTCTCCAAGTTCCACCATCTTTTACGTGAATACCTGATGATTCTCTCCAAGTTCCACCATCTTTTACGTGTACTGGCATGATTTTTTACGCAAAGTATTGAGAAGTAGTAGGTGCCGTAGGCCATAGAGAAGCATCAGTAAAATCTTGATAGGTTTCTCCAGAACCTATTGCCTTACGTACACCGAAAGTTCGAATGTTACTAATAGCCGCAGGTTTATCTCTAAGTGTTTGTCTATATGTCTTAGCGGTATCAGATACGGTCTTACCCTGTTCTATCGCTTGAAGAACAATATGATCCGATGCTGCTAATCTCTTATCTCTCTCTTCTCTCACTTCCTTCCATGTCTCAGCATCTTCTGCAGTTAACTCATCTGCACTAAGTGTAGTAACAGTATATGTTGCTGTGATGGTCTTAGCACTATTATTCTTTACCCAATTACCTTCTTCAGCATCATATGCCCATTTCTGGTCATAATTTATGCTACTTGGAACTGGATACACATAAGTCCAAATAGTATATGTAACTGTACAGGTCTTAGCCGTGTTATCTACAGTCCAATCTTCACAAGGATCAGTTAGACAAATTTGATTATCCCCAAAACCAGGATAATTATTAATCAACAACAACCATCCATCATTCTTGTTAAGATACTCATCACTCACAAGTGCTCCATTATCAAAGTACCAGCGAGGATGGGACCTTGTAGTTTGCAAGGAAGGAATATAATATCTCTTGGCACGTTGTTGCTGCTGCCAAGAATCTGTTTTATTTGGAAGTGTATCGGGGAGCCACCAAGTCTTATCCCCTTCAGTAAAGTATCCCATAGTTGTTGACTACGTTAGTAATTTTTCTAGTAGATATAATATATATCATCAGTAGATGTAGACTATATCGCCATTATCGCCACCCGAAGGTGATCCACCTGACTGCACAGTTCTAGCACCTATAGCATTTTGACCCATTTCAACACCTGCTCCATTCTTAACAGTGCCAGCAGTAAGAATCCCACACATAGACATATTACCAGCACCAGCAGCACCACCCATTGTGATTCCTGATCCTACTTGTAATAAATCATTGGTAGTCATAGTAACACCAGCTCCAAACTTTGCGCTACCACCAGTAACAACACCACATACAGATAGATTTCCAGCACCGCTGGCACCCCCCATAGTGATTCCTGTTCCTACCTGCAAGTGATCATTAGCAGTAATAGTTACACCAATACCAACCAATGCTGAAGCAGCAGTTACCCCAGTTGCTACAGTCTCAAATACTTTTACATTGTTATGATAACAGGTTACTCCTGCACCACCTGCTGCACCGATCATAATATCATCAGCAGCAGATATCACACTAAATGTATTAGAACGTATCTTTAAGTGTGTAGAGTCTGCCTTGATAAAACTATCAGCAGTACCATCATGATAAATCTGCATATCATTGGCGGCACCAAAGTTAGCCTTGATATTATCACCATGAGTAGAAGCAGCAGATACAGTAACATTTGCACCAGTAAGATCTCTGGTAAATGTTCCTGAAGTTCCAGTTACTGATCCACTATATTGATTAGCAGTTGCTACTCCAGCAGTAACATTCCCTAAAGTAGAAATACCACTAACAACAAGAGAACTGGTCGATACATTATCAGTAGCAGCAATTCCAGTTAAGTTAGCACCTGATCCAGAAAATGAAGTAGCAGTGATAACACCAGAACAATTCAAGTTTGTACCGGTAACACCTATCGCAAGATATCCATCAACTTGAGTTGTAATTCCGGAACGAGTAGCATTCGTGGACATACCAGCACGAACTGCCTCAGTACTAAATCCAGCCTTAGGAGTATAAGTAGGAGAAGCATCCAGAACCCCTGCTGTCAGGGTTCCGGTAACATTAAGAGATCCATTTATAACTGAATCCCCATCACCACTTAGAGCATCTGCAACTACAAAATTCTCAAAAATCTCAAACTCTAGAATATCATCTGCTGCCGCAGCTTGCACCAAACTAACAGTAGTACCATCAGTAGCAGTGTAGTCCTTACTCTGTACTAATCTAATACCATTTCGATAAACATCAATCATATTGATGTTATAACCACCAGATGGTTGGAAATCCTTTTGAAGAGCAGTCGCTGTGAGATTGATTCTCTTACTATTTTGAGTACCCGTGAAGGTTGAATTTTGACCTAGGTATCCCATGCCAGTACTTTTTTAGTTATTTATCCATGAATATATTTATTCATCATTCACATTAAAGGAAATGCTATCTTCCCCACCTCCCATAAAATCCAGCGAAACAGTATCCGCTGCATAATAATTATCTTCAGGGAACTCCGCACTTACATATCCATCAATGGCTGTATTACCATATCCAACATCAGACCAATCATAATCTGGTGAAAGACTAAGAAAATCATATGAGTCTGAATCCTTAGTGTCTTGCAATTCAAGATACTCAATATATTCTGTTAAATCATTGAGATGATTCTCAATATACTTCTTCAATTTTTTATACTTAGTGGAATCATTCATTTTAATACTCCTTTAAAAATGTCATTGTGATGAATATCTGGATATCCATCACTCTTTACAAGTTCATCCTCATTTAATAATACAGTAGAATTTAAGATAATGTTACCTGAAACAGTAACTCTATCCTCTTTACAATCATAAAATGGATAAACACAATGGTGCAATTGACTAGGAAAGAACAACATCGTTCCCTCAAACTTAGGACTCATACGATATTCATGAGTCCTTCTCTTCCCTAGTATATCATAATATTCAAAATGGAAGTTAGATGCTGCTTGTGTATTAGCATCTCTAGATCTTCCTGATTTATTCTGTTCCTCATAATCTGTAGGTATCTTCAACCAAATAACAAAACTATAGATACCAGCATGATTATGAACAGGATTGAAATCATGTTCTTTTTGAAAATTTACCCACCAAGGATACATTAACCAAGGATGTTTCCCTATACAAGGAACATCCTTTGACCTAGTATTTCCATAATGCTGTTCGTATACATTGCATAAAGGAACTACCTTCTTTCTAAAGAACCATTTATCCTTATCAATAAGTTGATAACTCGCACTAATATTACCCGCTAATCTACTCTTTAAAGATATACTCCTGTCATCAATACACTTCCAAATATAATCAATTTCATCTTGATCTAATTTTACCTGTAACCATCCTATATTAGCAGGAGTCACAACTTGATATTCAAATCCAGGTCCAGATTCATTCATGATAATAAGATTTTAAATCCTTTGCATATTGACATCTAAATCCATTAGATAAGACATAATGAAAAAATGCCTGATGATAATAAGTATCATCGTTTTTTCTAAACCTCCTCATAATACCTTTATGTCTTGATGGTAAAGGGTCTCTCCAATGAGGTCGTTCACATCCTTTATATACCATAGCATCTCCAGGTTCCAAACAAACAGATACATTATCTTGATCCACTGTTTTTAATGCAATAGGCCAACACTCATCTAAATTAGAACCTATATGAACAGTCACCGATATCTCACATGCATCCCTATCTAAATGCCTCTCTAACTCTTGACCTACAAAATAAACTCTATCATAATAATAAGTATCATATAACTGGGATCCAATAATGTCCTCTATTTCACGACGAATTAAACTATGTATTTCCTTATATTGAGGATGACTATAAACAGAAAGAGATCCATCTACCTGTTCTTCTAGTTCTTTATATACATATTGATCTCTATATTTTCCAGTATAAGTTATTTGACCTCTTACATTAGGAATAGGTCTGTACAATTCTAAAGGATTCCATAATTTTTTAATTATTATATATCCATTATCATCAAAGAACTTATGTCCTGTGACAGATGTACCAGTATTCTGTCTCTCAGTTCTTTCTTCTTCTAACCTACTGGTTAACTGTTCCTTGGTCTCTATTTTCATTATCTTGAACAATCATATGCACAGTGACTACGTACTCCATCAGCAAGAACATAATGAAAAAAGATCTGATGATAATAATATTCTACTTCCTCATATCTCCCTATCTTTTTCAAAAACCAATCTCTCTTTCTAGGTTGGGGAGAAGGCATGGGATCTCTCCAATGTGGTCTCTCACATCCTTTATATACCATTCCATCACCAGGATTAAGAACACAAGATCGTTCCTCACCCTCTACTAATACTTTCTCATATGTATCATCATATGTGGAAGGAGTTTCAATCTTAATAGGCCAATCCTTCAACTCATCAGGAAGATTCGTACCAATATGCACAGTTACAGAAATTTCACAGGCATCTCTATCAGCATGTTTATCCAATACCTGTCCAGGAAAATAATATCTATCATAATAATATGTATTATAAAGTTTCCTACCAAGAACTTTCTCTAACTTAAGACGAATATCAGTATGAATAGTTCTATACATTGGATGCCAATACCTTGAACATGAACCTTCTACTTGTTGTTCAATAAGTTCATGCTCAAAATGAGTTGGATCTTTATCAAAGAAATTTAATAGTCCCCTTACAGGAGGAACAGGATGATAAAGTTGTGCAGGATCCCAGATATTCTTTATTATAAGATATCCATCCTTATCAAATTGCTCATTACGAGTCCATGAAGTGCCAGTGTTAACCTTTACTTGGAGATCTAATACTTCTGCGTCCATATCCCTACTTCCAACGAGGTCCAACAGTCCATCCAACAATAGACTTACGTATTCCTTTTGTTACCTTCAATACTCTATGTTGTGTGCGAGAATCAAATAACATAACGCATCCACGTTGTCGGGGTGCAAAATACATCTGCCCTGCTTCATCAAGGAACTGAACATTTCCTCCTTCATACTCATCAGGAGCAGAAAGTTGTAATGCAAAAGATAACTTCCTTACCATCTCTATCTTTTCAGGTAGATAGTCTTGTGCTAATCCATCAGCACGATTACCCACTGCTACGGGTTTATATTGACCAGAAAGTCCTGCATCATTATGCCATCCATAATACTGTCCTTCTTCGTAACGAGTATATTGCATACTCTCACCATCAATACATCGCAAATCATATAAAAAATTCTCTCTATTTGCTCTCTGAATATAATGCCAAATAAATCCACCTACCCAATGAGTAGTAGGTATCCATGCATTCTGTGAATTTCTCTTATCCTTATTCAATATATCTCCATGCAACTTAGAGTCTTGCATCTGAGGATCAAATCTTTCAGTTAAATCTCTTTCTATCAGATCTACTACATCCTTAGGAAGATCTGTGTAGTACCAAGTACTCTGATATGCCATATACCTATGATGTATTTCAATCTATTATATATGCTTATGCAATAGGTGTCAAGATGCATAAGGTCTTCTAAGACCTTCCTCTCTCATCCCACCAACTAAAACTTTTTTATCAGAAGCTACTCTACTTCCATGAATCAGTTCTGAATCATAAGAAATCATCATATTCTTCTGTGGTAAAAACTCCACTTCCTTTTCACCATCTACAAAAAAAGTAGCACCATCTTCAGATGTGTTCAAATAGAGAAGAAAACCATAATCTTCACCAAAAGAATGATCATGCTTCTCCATCTCTCCACCACTATATTCAACCACATGAACATAGAAATAATTATATTTTTTCCCTCTCCTATTCTCAACAACTTCTTTTAGAGTATTTAAATGAGAAAAGAACTTTTCATCTTTTATGTTCTTCAATAAATTTGAAGTGCAAACACACTCCCCAACCATACATCCACTACGATCTGGAAATTCAGAACACCAATCAGAGATATTATCAAGGAAATAATCAGTAATTTCCTCATCAACATAATCAACGTGCATTTTACAAATCAGAATAAACTTTTAGTGCTTTACTAGAAACCTCATTAAAAGAAAAATCATTAGACTTATCCCTAAGAGATTCTATCTTATTATAATTTATATCAAGAGAATTAGGAAACTCTTTCACCTTCTCATTATAACATAAAAAATATAAAGATTCATACAACTCCCATGGAGTTTGAATTCTATCTAAAGAAAGAATATTAGATGTAAAGAATTTTTTCTCTTCCGTAAGCACATGATCAGAAAAAATATCTTTGAGATAATCCATCACATCATTCCATTCTTTTGACTTATGTGCAGAAGAATAAGTATGATCATTTATTTTATCATACATCAATCCTTCTTCATAAAAAGATATATCCTTATGCATATAAGCCGAATACATAACCCCACTACAAATATGAGGAAAATATACCTTCTTTGATTGGTTATATAAACTTACTAATCTCCTAGTCCATTCAGGATTAAAAATATCTCTTGCTATACAAAAGAGATTCTTTCTTGGTATTACCTCCTCCCAAAATTTATAATCAACAGGATATGCAATAAAAAGTGGATTATCTACATCAATTGAAAGTAAATTATCATACAAAATCTCTCGACACTCCTCTTTCAAATTTGTAGAGAAATCTGATCTAGGAAGAAAAATTGAAGAATATTTTTGTTCTTCTATAGTTTGATATAAATGCTCTCCATAAACAAAAGGAGCAGCACCAAATGCCTTGATGTTTACTCCTTTCTTGAGGATATGATTACCCCAAAAATAACTTCTATAGTGATCTTCGTGCCAAATAGTATAATCTTCTTCTAAAAAACATTCCTTGGCTAACCCAGGAATAGAAAGATACTCAAAATCATCAGTTGATTGAGTCCAATCATTTAAACTTCTTCGATTACCATAACCATCATTAATCAAATTTCAATCAAGTACCTATCCCTTGCCAACCATCACCACCACCAGTGGTAAATTCCTGAGCATCAGATGTACCTGCTATTCCAACAGGTGTCTGACACACCCAACCTGTAATTTTATTTTCTTGATATTTTGCTTCGTCCCAATAAGGAATTCCTGTTATAGGCATAGGAAGTGGTGCTTCCCAAATCAAATCTGAATTCAGAACCCAAGAATCATAGGGTTTTCTCTCAATAAATTTATTTTGATCTGCATAATAAGTTCCACCTATACATGCAGGCCAACCGCTTGTAATATCAAACTCAATCCAATTTTCCCTACCTGCTAAAGATTTAGTTGCAAGATAAGTTGCATCTGCAACTATAGTTTTAGTGACTACTTTAGTCTCTGGATCTACGTAAGCATAGTTCGCCATAATTAATTCCCCTTATACTTGTACCTTAGATACACGACACCTTGATGTCCTGATCCAGCACCTCTACTGGTTCCTGGATTCGAAAATGGACCAGGATAAGAATATTTAACCGATCCACCGCCACCACCAGATCCATAGGTTCCACCAGGAGTAGCATCCCTTTCAGTAATAGGACCAAAACTTACTCCACCTTGTCCTCCGGCACTTGAAGATCCACCAGTTCCACCATATCCACCAGGATAAGGAGTTAATGGGTCATGAGGTCTTCCATACCACTGAGCATGCTTACGGGTTCCCCCACCACCTCCACCAGCGCAATAATTGACTGAAGATCCACTTATATCATTTGCTATTCCATCACCACCATTTCCTGGAGATGTGCCTCCACTAGTACCAGCAGTACCACTGCCGCCAGCACCTCCTCCACCTGAAGCAGAGTTATTTGGTGTAGAAGGATAATATTGATCTCGCGCTGGAGTTCCACCATCATTACCTTGATTGGGTGTTCCAGGAGTACTTGTTCCTACTACTCTGTTACCAGTTCCACCAGCTCTAGGACCTGGCCACTGTGCACCTCCACCTGATCCACCAGGTCGCGCATATCCTGCACCTCCTCCTTCTGCCTTAACTTGTGCTATGAGAAGTGAGTCCCAGCTTGTATATCCACCATCGGAATTAACACCACCACCTGAACCAATAGTAATTGTTGCAATACCTATTTGACCATCATCAACGGGGGCAAATGGTAAAGCAGCCTGTCTTACTGGAGCGGGTTGTCCTGGATAATTACTCACCATTCCACCAGCACCACCACCTCCTCCGGTTTGTCCGCTCTCGGTTGAAGCATTTCCATATCCACCACCACCGCCGCCACATACCAGATACTCTACAAACTGAGTTCCAGCATAACCAGCAATTACATTTGATCTTTCATATGTACGAAATCTTGTATGACAGTCCGCAGGAGATGATTCAGAAAAAGACTGGATAACATAATCACCATCATAGGTGACCGTACCCAATCCACTATTGCTTATACTTATGGTATTTGAGGTAGATAACTTCTGTGTTGTACTCACAGGTCCCCTGAGGCCGCCCAGGTGAAACCCTCTGATAAAGTTGTTACCAACTCTCTCAAATCCATTTACTTTTTTAAATCTTGACCATGCCATAGTTATCCTGCCTCCTATTCAGGTATGTAAGGTTTATTCAACCTCTAATTATTGAATAATCTCATAGGAGCATAGACAATCTAAGTCACCTGATGCAGAAGCATAAGCAACAAGTGATTGACCTTCTTCAAGATACCAAGAAGATGCTCTATCAATTGTAACCAAGGTACTATCTGCTGCAACTGCGACAGTAGATGCTATAGCGAATGAAGTTCCTGCACCCGTTGGACTGTGTGGGTGATATCTGACATTAACATCAGCAGAACTAGATCCATCCATATTCGCAATGAGGATGGTGTTGATCTTGTAAACTCTGTTACTACCAACGGTATTTGCAACAACTACCTCCGGAACCACTGTCAATGCTCTAGTAGTGGATATTCCGGTGAGAGTCGCAACACCAACAATATTAGGAGCGGCCATAACTTTGTATCTCTAATGAAAGGACGTTTGTTTTTATTTATTTATAAGGATTATAATCATCTATTGACCCATGCTGAATTCATTGAATGTAATTATGCTTCTTAAAGCATAAATTTTAGCAAGAGCGACAGTAGGAACTCCAGTCAATGCAGATCCATCACCACTCATATTCTGGGCGGTCATTACCCCAGTTACATTTGCATGTCCGGAAAGAGCTACCTGTGTAGCGGTTATAATTCCAGTAGAATTCATTCCACCAGTAATAGTCAGTTGATATCCAGAAGGAATCTTTGCCCCTTTTATGAAGGTGACCGGACCATTCTCGGTCTTATTTGTAATGGAATTAACTTTGAGTTTAGACATTTTAGGAAATCATATAAAAGGCGATTGCTTTTGCTTCTGTAATAGAAGGTAATCCAGTTAAATTTGCACCAGATCCAACAAAACTAGATGCAGTACAATATCCAACATTAATATTGGTAATATTTCCATCAACAGCAGTTAGTATTCCACTTAGTGAAACACCACCCTCAGCTTGGAAAGTTGTGCCAGCAGGACAAGTTCCTCCATAGGAAACCTGGATCGGAGCATTATCCGGACCCTCTATACCATCTACCTGAACCTGTGATTTTGATACTGCCATTTTATGTTATGCGATAAACCCGAATGCTATAGCTTTACCAGTAGAAGTTCCTGGTAAATTAGTAATTCCCACTCCACTTCCAACAAAATTAGTAGCGGTTATAACCCCTGTCACATTAACATTATCAACCTCAAAAGTAGTGGCAGTTACAACACCTGTGGTATTAATAACTGTATCTCCTTCAATGGAATATCCAGAAGCAACTGTGACACCTTTAGAAAATTCTACGGCCCCATCATCTTGCCTGTTTGTTAAATAAGTAACTCTAAGTGTTGACATAATCTCTACCTCAAATTACGACGTAAGAAACACCTGATCCAACAGCAACAGTTGCACCAACTGATACTTCGACAGGTCCAACCATTACATAATTATAACTGGCATTATCAAGGGTGATGGAAGTCGAAATCGATGCCGGTGTTGATAGTGCCGTAGCAGTAATAACTCCAGCAAGAATCTGTGTACCAGATAAATCAATACTATCAGAAGTAGATAGTTCTTGAATTTGTTTCGCAGTATCATTATAAATTAGTGGAACTCTTTCAGCCATGATTACCCTGAATCGTTGTTATTTATATTAGAATGTTATAGTTCCAACCCCTGATCGGAGTTGTATAGTGGCTATACCAGAAGTAACATTCATATCTGCTAAGCCAGTTCTTTGAAGAATCGAAAAAGTTTTATTGACAGTTATATTCATTGTAGTACCAGCACCTACTGCAGTAACTGCAGTACCAACAAAATTAAGGTGAGTAACACCCGTACCAACGAAAGAACTCAAACTGTTGGAAGAAATTCCAACTGATCCTCCTCCACCACCAGAAATAGAAACATCAACGGTAGTACCATTGACCTTAAATGTATTTCCAGTTCCAACAAAGTTTAGTGTAGTTACACTATCTGCTTTAATAGTTTCACCAGCAGATGCAATACCAATGGCAGTAGTTGAGAGGTCATATGCCTTATAGGCTACCATCTCAATAGTATCACCATCAGCAGCAGAAGAGGCAAGACTTACTGTTCGGCCATCTGCAGCAGAATAATCAGTGGTCTCCAGTAACCTAACACCATTAAGATATACATCAATATATCCTGGTGTATATCCCGAATTGAAGGTTACAATTCCGACAGTATAGGAGCAAGTATAACTCTGCTTGGCAACAATAACTGGACTTTGCCCAGGAATGTTACCAACATATCCGAACTTTGCCATATCAGGTTACTCCCTTCAGAAAGCTGAACACCACATCACAACCCATGTCAGCATTTACTGCTGCTGATAATGTACTACCAATACCAACCACTATCTTACCAGCATCAGAAATAACAAGTGATGATCCTTCAGGAACAGGTACATCATGAACAATATTAACGTGCTGATTGTCCTCTTGAGAGAGAACTAATGAAGCTTTCACTTGACTATTAGTATTGTTGGCAAAAGTTCCCCCAATCAAAATAGTCTTTTCTGCAGCTGTATATAAAGAGGTTACACTATGGAATCCAACTGTCTGGGTTGTAGCAGCAGCCACATTCGTAGAAGTGGAATCCACTATAACAACACCACTCGTTCCAAAATTAGAGGCAGTGTCAATAGTCTTAACCCTAGTTCCTCCAACAAATTGAACAGCATCTACAAGAGCTCCAACAGCAGTATTCCAAGTAGAAATGTTAGTAATTCTATCCGTAGCCACTCCAATAGACGCGGTAGTCACTGATGTAGTTACCCCGACCCGTCTTATAGATTTATTAGTGAATGACTCTGCCATTTTTTTAGATCCTTTGTAATAGTTATAATATTAACCACCCAATGCAATGGCAAGTCCCAAAGACACACCACTAGATTGAATCGTAACAGTAGATATACCAGAACCTCCATCAGAGGCATCAACTGTAACTGATGCGTTGACTGGTACAAAATTGATAGTTGAAGTCGCTGTACTAACTGTAGTTCCTTCAGATTGAATACCAATCGCAATACCAGTACCACTGAAGGCTCCTTCAAAAGAGGTAGCAGTAAGAACACCAGTCAGATTTAGACCAGCCGGAGAAACAGTAGCAACACCAAGTGTAGCTAAACTGTCACCAGCTCCAACTGTAATAATCTCGCCTTGAGATCCAAGAGTAGAAATGGTAGCTACACCACTTACACTTATATCTCCAACATCAAGCGGACCACTAACAGTACTAATCCCTGTAACCTTGAAATTTCCAGGAATGGAGGTTAAACCTACAAACGTGGAAAATCCAGATACATTAAGATTATTTGAAAGTAATACATCACTGGCAAATGTACTGATTCCAAGTGATCTGAAATTTGTTACTGAGGTTAACCCAGTTACATTCAGCGCACTTGAAGTACTAAATCCAGTTACATTAAAATTATTATTTACAAGAGCATTTGAAAACGTCGAATATCCAACAACTCTTAACAGAGAAGTTACTACATCCGTTGCTGCTATAGCACCTTGTACATCAAGTTCGACTGTTGGGAGCGTACTTCCAATACCAACATTCGCATTGGTCGAATCGGCATAGATTTGGTTACTATTAACCTCTAAGCCATTCTTGATGACAAAATTTTTGTTAATTGCCATTGGAGTTCACTGTCCCCCCTTCGTGAGTTATTTATACAAAAAAGTTTATGCAGGATCTACGTCAAAGATCACCTCATTGACATGGCGATTACCACCATCATCCGTAGAGAAGAATTTGACTCTAAATGATCCCTTTTGTTTATCGAATATCGTATAAGTCCATCCTGGATGCCACCTATTTAAAGACGCTTGGAGAGGACCTATGTAGGTAAAATCAATTATATAATTTGTATTAGAAAAATCTTCTTCAAAAGTAATCAGATAATGTTTAGACTCGTCTGGTCCATCACTAGTAGTATATCCTACATTCTGTGGACTTACACTTGCAGTAAAGTTACCAGTATTTATAACATTGAACGTAGGAGTTAATCCACGTCTTACTCCAGTCGTATGATACCAATGAACAATGTAGTTAACAAATCCAGTCTGACGAATCCTTACACTTCCATTTTTAGGTGCTGCATTCCCACCCAGTTGATTAGATAAGAGTGTTACTCCACCCCCAGACCAACCAGATCCTCCACCACCACCGGATTGATGGTTACCTCCACCTTGACCACCCTCAACTCCAGATCCACCAGCACCTCCACCATTTCTAGAAAATCCCCCATTATTTTGTACATCAATAGCAGTAACTTCTGTAGTGCAAGAAAGACTACCACCGCCGGTACTAGCTCCTTCAGTTGCTCCACACCTAATCATTCTACGAATTCCTAAATTAGCAGGATATCCAGGGAAATGAATCTGATCTCCAGGGGCAACCATCCCTCCACCTCTTCCACCATTACTTCCACCTCCAGTCTCTCCACCAACTCCACATCCTCCACCATCTCCACCACGACCACCAGTTTGAGAATATCCTCCACCACCTCCGACGACAGCCAATAAAGATCCACCCCTCTTCATGTAAGTGCAACCCCCACCATTACTTCCATTATCAAAAACTCTTCCTCCATTAGGAGCATTCCAACTTACATCATCTCCACTGGCACTACATCCTATACCACATCCATCAACCGTCCTTCTATCTCCTGTTCTAAACGTATAAACTTGTCTATGCTCAAAGGTTCTTCTTAGAACTGAAACACCTCCATCTCCACCACCTGAACCACCCCCACTTGATCCTCTGAGGGTAATATCTAATGAAAGATCTTTTTCCTTAGCAAAAACTCTCCACCATCCAGACTTTCCACTATTAAATCCATTCTGAGCATCAGGTCCAAACTCATACTGTTGAGTAGCAATATTCCAATCAATAGATACTGGGTTATTCCATACTCCCGTATTAAAATTCATATAAGTAGACGCACCATCCGGTTTATAAGATATTCTCAAAATATCTTCTGGATCTCTAAAAAAGAGACCAAACGAATCAGATGTTACTGTATCTGCATTAGGATGACTGACCACTACATCATATGTTCCAGGTGTTGTAGTAACCAGTGTAGAATTCCCACTAGTAAGTTGATTTGACTGGGTAAGACCGTCTTTTCTCCATGTATATTGTATTAAATTAGCATCCCCCGACGTAATTGTTGCCTTCGCCGTAAGAACTACAATACTACCTTTTGAAAATAACTGATTGACTGATGCCATTCTATGATACTAACGTAAAGGATAAAGTTACTGCTCCATGACCAGTAAAAGTACTATTATCAAGATAAGAAGCATTATTTACTAAAATAGGACTAGAATAACTAGATCCACCGCCGCCACCACCGGCTGCAACCACACCTTCACCACCTTGACCACCACCATAATATCCTGCACCACCAGCCCCTCCAGGCAATGATGGATTATTATTTTGATTAGAGGCACCCGCTAATTTAGTTCCTGTGTTAAGTCCCATATTTCCCGCTTGTCCTCCAAGACCATCATTAAGTCCTCCTGATCCTCCAGTCTCGTAATCGCCGCCACCAGCAACACCTTGACCTGAACCACCACTGGCTAAGTTTCCACCATCTCCACCATAGGCATTCTTTGTATATCCAAATCCACCACCAGCACCAGCAATGAGAAGAACATTATCCCATGTAGCACTGGTTTGGAATATTGCAGAATATCCACCACCAGAACCTGCAGGACCAGTCGATTCATCTCCAATATAAGCAGTACCACCACCAGGTGATCCTCCAGAATTATTCTGTGACTCTACACCTGATCCTGCACATCCACGTATAAGTATATACGTATATCCCTCTTGGAAAGTTACATTTCCTTTAATTCCACCACCTTTACCACCAGTCAAACCAGCAATAGAAGAATTACTAGAAGATGACCCTGCAGAATTTCCAAATCCACCACCAGCACCACCCTGAGCAGTAACTGCTGCAATCATATTAACACTTGGAGTCAAAGTATATACCGTCCCACACTCAAAGTCGCTAAAGTCTCCAGTTGAAAGATTGATACTAGTTGTTCCATTGGGAGTTGCAGGAGAAACAGTAAACAATCCAGAAGCAATTGTAGTACCAGCTTCAGTAGGAGTAGGTTGCTGAGTAATAGTAAGTTTTGATTTGATGGATAAAGTATTTGTATCGGATGCTAGCGGAGAATTTACTGCAGATGGTTGAAATGTCTCTATTCCAGCCCTTGTAGCATCTGGATAATAAATGGCATATTGAGTAATCTCTCTACCACTTGCCTCCGTCAAATTAGTTAAAGTAAGTTCCGTTCCAACTCCTATAACTCCTGTACTATCTTTCCATTCATATCCAATAGTTCCAACACCAGTGACATGGTAATTTACGGTAGCAATTCCAATAAAAGTTGCTGACCCATCATAATCAATAGTACCTGCATCTGATGGCTGCGTTGTATACTCCATCCAAGGAGGATTCAACCTAACTGGAGTATGTATTTTTCTGTGAAATGCTAAAGGACTCATCCGAAGTTCTGACCTCCAGGTACACCATAGAACGTAGATCCATTATCAAACGTAACAAAGGAATAGAAATCAGTCTTGTCAGCAGTTGTAGTAACAATAGGAACTACAGATCCAGACCAATAAACAGGAATGGCACTACCACCAACATTCTTGAATGTATCAATTCCAACAGCATATCCACCCGTACTATCTTGTGTGAGTTTCATAGTAAAGGAAGATGCACCAGTCTCTGGATTAAGTACATCAAATCTACTAATAGTATCTGATACCGTTACATCAAATGTATTTGCCTTAGAGAGATCAATAGTTACAACGTTGGAAGATGGAGAAACACTATCAATTGCTTCAAAATAAGTCTTGAATCTAGTGCTACCATCAATATCTAAACTTGCTCTCTGTATGGAAGTTCCAATACCTACTGCTGACCCACTAGCGGTCAGTACAGTTCCACCTACACCTGCTTGAAGAGAAGATGTAGCGGTAATAATACCAGCACTAATTGTACCAACACCAGACAAGGAATATTGATTGGAAATAAATTGTCCATCAACATCCAACACACCTTTCGGAGAAGTTAATCCAATTCCTAACCAACCAGCTGTAGTAACTCCGATAAGTTCTGTACCACCAGAATCTTGAATCTTCAGTACCTTAGATGTAGTAGTTGTTCCAACACCTACAGTAAGAAGTGCATCTGGAGTTGTGGTTCCTATACCTACAAAGATATCAATTTCTGCAGCGGTATGAATACCGACATTAGCACCTGATCCCGTTAAGTTACCAGTCCACTTCGAATCTGTAGGAACATTACTCAAATAAGTTGCATCACCATAAAGGTAACTAGCAGCACTGATGATTCCAGTAGCATATATGTCCTTATTGACATGCAAATCATACTCAGGAGTTGCAGTACCAATACCAAGTGAAGTACCACAAGAAACAATCTTAGCTTCTCTACCATTCGAAGCAAATCCTGGTAGATATTCTGTAACACCTGTTCCAATTACAAGTTCACAACCACCAGCGGTAGTTGTAGCAATACCGACTCTATCAAACAGAGAAGAAGTCTCAGTTGTTGAAGCACTAACATTACCCCATCTATACCAATCATTGTCTGTAGTATAGACCCATCCAATGAATCCTCCTTTACCAGGATTTGCATTGAATACAACGTCACCAGCATTACCTGCAAGAGTTGGTGCAGCAACACCTACAGTATAATTCCTAGAAACTGTGGTAGATCCTTGAAGATAAAGTGAGTTAGCCTCCAATCCACCCGTAGCAGTAGAAGTTATTTTATTGTTAAAGATAACAGGTCCATCAAATTCTGAAATAATATTTGCATCAGGCCCACCTTCAACCTTCAGTGAACGTTCAATCGTTACTTCTAATGGAGTTAGAATATCAAATCCAACACTAACTCCAGTTTCACCAGTATCTTCCCCTGTTACAGTAGGAATTGGAGCATCAAATACTTCTTCTTGACCTGTAGCAGAACTAACTTTCTTATTACCGATGAAGAAATCTCCATCGTTATTCATACCAGTATAAACATTAACACCACCATCAACTTTAGTTGATTGCGCTAAAAGTTCTTCCGCAGGAGAAAGTTTTCTATCAATCCTCTCTGGAAGAGCAGTTGAGTAGTTACCAGGACCAAAACCAACATATTCAAATGTATGACCTGAAGCACGAATAATAGAATTTCGACGTAATTCTATAGGATTACATCCTATTCGTTTGACAACAGCATTGATTACATGAGTCGCTGCTCTAGTTCCAAGAACCCCTCTGAATACTGAAATAGGGTTAGCAATTACTCCACTAGATCCAGCAACACTACTGGTAGCGGTAGTAGTCTTGATTCTCATCACCTCTTCATCAACCTGGATGAAGTCTCCAATGGTGAAATCAAGATTCTCTATATTTTGAATGTATACATCAGTTGCAGTTGTATTAGCAACAGTAGCAGATAAAGTTGTAGTAATACCAGCGTATTCGTAATTCATACGACCGCCGACGTTCTCATCATCCAGAGTTACAAATCCACCATAGGATGATAATGCAAACTTAGAAATCTTAGCAGTACTTGTTGCAGGAATAGTAGTTGTAATTCCAACTGAAGCAGTAAAGGAAGTTAATCCAATAACATTCTTAACAACAAAGTCACCATTGTAAAGAGAACTTGTTGCATCAGATATCCTAACCTTATTATCAGCAACTAATCCATGATTCTGAATTGTGGCAAAAGTAGCAATACCAGATGCATTATCATAACTAAATCCAGAAATGTCTACAGTAGGACCAGATGCATTGATAACTGCATTCTGAGTAGTTTCAGTACCAATACCAATCGTATTAACACCACTAACCGTAGTTGTAGAAACTACCTCAATCTTCTGAGATGATCCAGTAGCAATTCCACTTATCCTATAAAGAGTGTTATAGGTAGATAAAGAACTAGAACTAATTCCTTGAACATCTAAAACTTCTCCCGTGTTATCATAAATCTTATTAACATTAATGATCGCACTAGTGTTACTTGCTAATTTTGGAAGACCATTTAGTGATAAAGTATTTCCAACGCCATAAGCAGATCCACCAGATATAATTCTAATATCAGTAATTCCACCTGCAGGATGAACAGTAACTCGTGCGGTTGCATTGTTACCTGTAGTAGAACCAGCAAATCCAACTAACTGAGCATTATAGTAAGTCTCTGTAATACCAGATCCAACACCATAATTTGTACCACTACTTGCAATACTTACAGCAGTAATACGGTTTAATCCGTGGTCAATCTTCGTAAAGATAGTATGAGCCGTTCCTGCACTCTGAGATTGAACATCAGTAATAGAAAGACCAACATTTCCACCCCATTCTAAACTCTTAGCAAATTGACTTTCCTTCGTCAAACTTGACTCTGGACTATTCAGACTAACTTCACCAATAGGAGTTGGTAATGCAAATGACTTAGTAGCATTTGGATCTGATATAGGGTTGTCTCTATTCGTTTGAGGATAGAGGTACTGAATGTTTTGAGCAAACTTCTTCTGTGTAAAAGGACTAATCCTAGGTGAAACAGAATTCTTAGCAAGTTGAAGATGGTAAATTCCATCCTGTTGACCAGCAATATATTTCTTAATCTCTGCTGATTTATAAATGGTCAGCGTTTCATTTGTACTTGTCTCCTTGAATCTAGGAAGAGAAACATCTCTAACAGCAGTGTTACTTGTAAATACACCAGGATCAGTACTCAATCCAACAGTAAACTGTTTAGAACTACTAACTCCTATAACACTATAATCTCGGTTAAATCCAGTTCCTGCTGTACCAGTGCTGTTATTAGCACTCTTAATATTAAGGATATTGACCTTAGCACCAACAGTAAGACCATGATCCTGTTCTGTATTAATATAAGCAAATGGACTACTGTAAGTACAAGTAGAAATATAACTAGGGTTCCTTATCTGACTTACATTAGATAATGTTTTTCCAGTTTGAGCATAAAGATACTCTGCCTCGGTAGAACTTTCAGCACCAGTATCATTCGAAGGCTGAATAACATATCCCTCTACAGGTGGTCTAGCAGACGTAATTCCACTTCCTGCAGGGATTACATAACGCATCCTATAGATGGTATCAGCAAGTGCTCTATCATCCTGTTGTCTGGTAATGTATGTCCTTGGAGTAGCATCACCAAGAGCTGTTGTACCTAAACTTACAAGTTGAGGGAAGAGAGTATTATCTGTAGAAGCAGTAGATACGTTTACATACCACTGACTATTTGAAGTATCCCATTGAACAGGGTGTCCAATGTCTCCAGAGATCTTATCACTAACTCTAGATTGAACACTCAGTTGTCCTCCCAAACTATTAATTCCAATTGCTTCAGCAGCAAGAGCAGAGTTTAGAGAAGTAGCAACTTGAATCTGGTTATTACCACTAAATGTAGCATTGGAATTCTCTTTAGTAATCGCATAATAAACAACATTATTTCTTATACCATCTGGAAGATCTCCATCTTCGGAAATAACGCGAACAGATTCACCATTAATAAAGTTATGATCCGCTGTAAGGGTCATAATACTTGAGGTAACACTGTTAAATCCAACCTCTCTTCCAACAAAAGCAATCTTTTTACAAGAATATTGAGTGGTTGTAATACCATTAATAGGCATTGTAACCCTTGAACTATACTCAATCGCACTTCCACCAACGTTTAGTTGTGCTTTCAGAGGTTCATTAAGCTTCGCACCAACTCTATATCCCTCAACAATAGTTTGAGGTTTAATATCTTTCTTAGTTGCAGCATAAAGATATAATCTTCCTGTTGAACCAACACCTACAGCTGTTTTTTGTACATCAACTGAGGTAAATTCAATAGAATTCTCACTAGTTTCAATTTGCCTTGGTGGAATGACATGAGTAAAGTATCCAATATCATCTTTAGCAAAAGAAGTCTTCTTGAATCCAGAAGAAAGTAATGATTTAGCGCCAAAGTTTGAGTTAGAGTTTGTTACTGATTGGTCACCACCAGATTCAGCAACAAAGTGCTCAGCATAACCAATAGCAAAGATAGAAACTAACTGAAGGACCGCATCATTAGAACATTTAATATGATAGTTCGCATATGCGGGCTTATAAATTGCTTGTGAATTTGAACTTAAATTCGCAAGTGTCGTTGAGTCATCATATGAACCAGTTGTTGAATTATATTTGACAAAAGCATTATTATCTTTTTGCAGTCCAATACCCGTAAACTGGGCAAGTACCATGGATTTAAATCCGGTTGCCTTATTTCCATCAGCATGCAAACCACACATACCAAATACTGATCTCAAGGAACAGTTAAAGACGTATGGGGATGCAGAAGTAACCGTATCTACAACAACATTACATTCTGCATTAGCAGGATTCTCAAGTGCTGTAGCAGGAGCATTAGAAACAGAATAAGTAAACTCTGTTGTACTTGTTACTCCAGCACAAACAAAGTTTCCATTATATCCTTCAGCAGTAATACCAGTAATTCTAATTGGAGTATCAACATCAATTCCAATAGGTTTGAATGATGTAGAAGTTTGAACCGTAACGATAGTAGTAGCAGTTACACCATCTCCAGCCTTGATGGAAGATATACCAACAGAAGCACCCTTCGAACCTACAATACGATATTCATCAATCTTGGGTTGAATATCTAGATTTCCAGAAGGATAATCAGGAGAAATAGGTCTACCAGTAGCATCATCATATACATCAGATATCTTCTCATAATACATCTGAAGATCAGTTCTGGTTTCAGCAATGTTGATGAAACCATCATCAATAACTACATTATTAACACCATCAGCATACTCAAAACAAGTAAGTTTATGGTGAGAGAAGTTAGGAACAAAGATATTAGTAGTATAATCCTTATAGCATGTGCTATTAGGATCAGCATCAAAAATACTAAACTGATACAAATAACAAGAACCTGTTACCCTAAAGATAGCAGATCTTTCAATTGCAGTATTTTCAGGATTAGGAACATACTTAGGTCTGATTTTTGTCTTTCTAAGATCTAGACCAACAATTGAAGTTCCTCTAGGAACAATTACACCACCGTATATGCTATTAAGCTTGTAAAGATCGTTTGAAGCAGTACTTAGATCAAAGTTTGAAGTTAGATCAAATGGAGATAAAACAAGACCAGAAGTTCCATTTCTATTTCGGTATCTTGCGGTTCCTGATCCATCATCATAAGGTATCCATCCAGGTCTATTATCAACTATGTGTTCCCCTGGATATAATAAAACTGTTGTTTTACCAAACCTATCATTATCCAACCCTGCTTGATAGGAGAATCGAGACGCCTCAATAAGTGCCCTTTGAATAGTTTTAAAGGGACGTGTTAGTGAATTACCCTGATTTTCGATGCTGTCTGTCGCATCCAAATCATTCGGGTTCACATAAAGTATATTTCCTTTGGCATTCTTAAGAAAATTCTGAAGGCGACTGAGACCCATTTTATTACGACTAGGATTTTTTCTATAATTTATTTAGCAAAGGTCAGGGACTAATAACTTAGAATAACTATTTAACAGCCTTCTTCATGATTTCTATATAGATCTACATCTTCTGAATTATACCAGAAGTCGTCCCAATCTTTCTGATTGGCTTCGGTAATAACTCGGTCTTCTTCAATTCCTGATCTCTCCGGATCTCGTTTACTCGGAATGTCCAATTTTCGCATGCTCCGTAATACTTCAAAACCTCGTTATATAGACTAGAAGGATAGGTAGTAATCATAAGGCAACTAAAGGATTTGCATAAGAGAGAACCGAATCATCTAAGGTCTCACGACAAAATTCAAGAACACCCATAAATTCCTCTAATGTATCACAATCAATGACTTTATCTTGACCCTGATCACTATACAAATAAAAACGACGCGATGAAGGATCCACCACGCAACGGGTCAGAAAATCATCATCTGAATTCGCCATAAAGAGTGTTCTCCCTTGTACCTATCTATTGTACCACATTTCTCAATTAAAAGATATGTGACAGTTTACGAAGTGACTACCCTGCAATCAATTTAGATTTCTTTACCGTTTTAGCAACAGGAATTTCTTGAGAATATTCAGTAACTAACGTTTCAACATCCTTTCTAGCACCATGTACCAAATAATAACAATCAATTTGTGTACCACTTTCAGATCTAATTAGAACCTGAGATCCCCATTTAACTTCCTCAACTAACAAATTCTGATTTGCTCCAATTGAAGTCAAATGAACCGTAATAGTCTCAGCATCTACCAACTCTCTCCAGTAATCGGGAAGATGAATTATATTTTGTCCTCCACTCAAACGACCACGAGTGTATACACCTGCTTCAGGACCATCTAAAGAACCAAACCTTAGTCTCTGTCCTTTCTTAGATGGATGATCAATATCAAATGACATTTAATTTACCTCAATTAACAACAACTGCTTTAGGCACATCAGCCCTTTCACCATAAACTGTGAAATGACAGTTGATTGGGAGTACTGTATGTGATTCTATCACAATTTCTCTCCCTTGTATACCCTTTACAAATAAAAGTTGTGGAGATCCTACCGGAGTAAGATTAACTGTCACTGTAGTAGGGTCTACTAACCATTCCCATTCTTCTGGTAATTGAATAGTTTTAGATCCTTTCAGTTTGCCCCGATAATATACTCCATTTTCTGGACCAGATAAAGAGATATACTTAAGCTTCTTCTTATCTCTTTTTTGATGATCAATAATAAACATTGTTTTATTTCAGATGGTTGTTATTTATTAGTAGATATAGAATATGTCTCCATTATTCCCACCCGAAGGTGATCCACCAGATTGAACAGTCTTAGTTCCTTGAGCATTGTTTCCGAGAAAACCAATAGTTGCACCAGCACCCAGATAAACGTTACCCACAAATGTAGAAATACCAGTCACATTTACATTACCAGCAAGAGTAGTAATTCCAGTTACATCCAAATGCCTGGTTGCAACATCATCTGCTCCCGTAATAGTACTAATACCTGTTACTTGTAAGTTTCTACAAACAATATCAGAACTAATACCAATACCAAATGATGCAGCACCAGCAGTACTCATACCTGAGATGATTGTAGCACCCGCACCCGTTGCATCAATATAACTATAAAATTGATCTGACATTACATTCCTCTCCCATAATCATGACCAGCAATAGAAAACTGATCTGGATTCCCTGGATAATCATTAGGTGATTCTCCCTCATATTCAGGAATTAGAGGTTCACCATCCTTCCTAGACGCATGAACATGATAGAAACAATCAATACCAGTTTCTGATTGAAGGGTTATCTTCTCCTCATCCCATGACTTAACAATAATATTAGGTTGTTTATATCCAATAGGTTGTAACTGTACGGTAATGCTATCAACATCAACCAAATATTTCCAATATGAAGGTAAGGGAATATCTACAGTAAAATCAGAATTTCTAACTCTTCCTCTAAAATATACACCTGCTTCAGGACCTTCTAAACAAACATATCTTAAACGATGCCCTTCTTTTGAAGGGTGTTTTATATCAAATCCTTTCCAAGACTGTACATTAATAGCTCCTAAAAATAAGGGAGAAGTTGTAACCGTAGCACAAGTTAATGTTCCTTGAACCTGCACATTTCCTTCATATAACCCATCCTGCAAATGAGATGAAACATCTCCACAGCAATCATTTATATTACTATCACCTGCTCTCCCAAATGTTTTATCATTTTTCCAAACTCCAGCTTGTTGACACTCTTCTCCTTTAGGATCTGGATATAATCCCTGACATCCGTCATGTGGCATCTAACTATCCTCCACTACAGGTTTACGAGGAATATCCTTCCTCTCTCCATATACATGATAAAAACAATCAATTGGTTTATCATCTGCTTCCATTATATGTATTTCTTTATTATTAAATTCTACCACATTGAGATGAAAATGCCTATCTCCAATAGGTTGTAGTTGTACGGTAATACTTTCTTCATCAACTAACCATTCCCATTCTTCTGGTAAAACAATTATATGGGAATCTTTAAGACGACCTCTAAAATATACACCTGCTTCAGGACCTTCTAAAGAAGTATACCTAAGTTTCTTACCTGGTTGACGCTGATGATCTATTAAAAAATTACAACTTTCTTTTGAAACAGTTTCTGTAACAATATCTTTAGCATTGATATTTTTAACTACAAGTTGCTTACATTTAACTTCTTCTTCTACCCACAAATTATCACGAATATGCTCATCATCCTTGACCTCAAGAGCAAAAGAACCACTTTGTTCAGTACTTTTGTTGATCATCACAGTACCTTCCATGTAATCAAACTTGTCAGGTTCTCCTACATTCAAAGCATTTTCAACATATTGACTGCCTAAAACCTTCTCACTATCAGGCTTACCAATACATGTAGAGGTCTTCCCTCCTACAATAGACTGCTTATGAGTCTGTGTATCATCAAATGCCCATCCCATTATTCATCCCCCGTTGGTGCTATTGGTTTACCTTGAGATGGTCCTCTCTGACCATACCTAGAAGAAGCAGATTCACATATTACTTGGGATCCATATAACTCTAATGTGCCATTAGTTTTAAATCCAATCTTCTGCTCACTGTTAATTTCAAACTTTTGTTTTGGATTTATTTCAACCTTAGGAGAGTTCAATGCAATCTTAGAATTAGATTTAAGAGTGATAGCACCATCATTCGTACCATCTCCCTTCGCTTCTATTGTAACATTCTTTCCTAGAATTTCAACATCCCCTGTCTGACAAGTAAGAGCTAACTTACCATTCTCTACTTGAATATTAAAAGTAACATCAGGTCTAGACTTATCTTGACCACATTTAATATTGATTCCACCAGGAGCCTCTAAAGAAGTTTTACTTGCCCTAGGAGCATCAATATCCATATAAAGTCTGTGACGGACATCTGCCTTACTAGCAAGATAAACAGCCGCTCTAACTTGATCAGGATGGACCCAACCAAAACTGATCTTCCCTAAATTATTCTCCCACCAAGAGCTAAACCAATTCTTACGAGTCATAAGTTTCCTACACAGTCAATAACACTGATCACTTGATCCTGAGTAACTTGTTCCAAGACCTCATCAACAACATCTTTTCCTCTATACTTAACCCTCAAATAAGGGGTAAGGTCTGCACCAGCACCAGTGGGGCTATTTATGGTAATGGTGGGAATATCCGTGAATCCTTGACCTCTTTGATTTTCAGGAATATCTACTGCAATTATAGATCCAGAAATAGAAAGTTTAGGAGTAAGAGTTAGAGTACCTAACAATCCTCCTCCACTGACAGTAATTGTATCACCATCATTATAAGAAATACCAGTCTTATTGACATTTATTTCATCTAATTCCATAATCACTGGATAAACAAGATCAGTATCTGGATCCGGTTGAGGACCTGGATTTGGTGTATTAATCGTTGTTTCCTCAGCAACTTCAAATCCATTACCATCTGTAAGACCTCTTCCATCCTGGAATCCACTAGCGTCATTACCCTGCTGATCCACCGTTCCTACAGGGAAAGTTGCTGACCCACCCATAGGGACAAATACTACAGAATTTGCAGGGAATGTCACTTCTCTATCTGGATCTACAGCAATTTGATCCCCGTCTTCAGTTCTTATAATAGTTTGATCAGCATCTGCAAAAGTATACCCACTTCCACCCACTGAACCATCAGAAACAGATGGATAATTAACTCCTGGAGAATCCATTACAATCTTAATTACAGTCCCACCATCATCAGCCATAACTGCACGACCAGATGCTCCATCTCCTTGTCCACAATTATTGCGGAAATTAACAGATGGAGTCCCAGAATAAAATCTATTGATTACCTCACTTCCATTCAAATCCACTCCAATTATATGACCTGCTTTATTAATAATAGCATTTGCCGTTGTCTCAACAGTTCCTCCACCAAAAATAACTGCTAATGCTGGTTCACAAGTATCCGCAAATGGATTACATGATTGAAGATTTTCTAATGCTTGCCCTGGAATATCAGATACTCTCTCAATAGCATTACCAATAGTCTGACCTGCTGCTTCCACATTGTTTACCAATGCTCCTACAGAATCCGATACACTGTCTATAGAATCTCTTAGATCACTAGCTGCATTCAATATACCTCCCACTGGTTCAGGTATCATTGACCCCATACCACCCGTCAGTGCTCCTCCAACCAATCCTATGAAGTCACTAGGTGCTTCTGCCTGATTACCTGAGAGTGCGTTTACCTGAGCGATATCAGCACATTCAGTCTCAGCCTCACAACTAAATGCTCTCTTCATTGATCCAAGAAAATCAGCAGCTTCAGTAAGAGGTAATTTTACAGAACCAGTAACACCAGTCAAACTATCCATAATCCCATTCAAAGAATTCTTAGTTGCATTCATTTCACTCAATGCAGAGTCAATCATATTACCAACTACATCGTTAACCACACAATCAAGAGAACCCGTAACCTTACCCATCATGTCCCCAAGAAGGCCATTCATAGTATTATTCAATCCCCCTACAATATTTTCAAATCCACAACCTAATCCCTCTAATTGATCATCCAACTTATCCTTAAACTCATTCATCTTATCAATAGGAAGTTCAACAGATGCTTTGGCTGCTGCTTCTGCAGTTTCCTTCAACATAACACCACGAACTTTATCCATGATATCTTTCATATAAGCAGACACATTCTCAGATGCTCTCTCAGTTTCTTTTTGAATGTCTCCTATCCTCAAATTAGTCTTATCTAAGTAAATTCCTTGCTGCTCTTCTAAAAACTTAGTTTGTTTCTGCAATCTAGAAATTGCTAATTTAATTCCCTCACCAGGATTATCATCTGCACATTTATTTGCTATCTTTACTTCACCAGTATTCTTTAAATTATTAAATGCGGTATCATCTCCCCAGTTCTTAACGAAGGATTGATCAGTTTCATTAACTGATGACGAATCCGATACTTGTGGTTTTACCTTTACACCATTCTGACTTTCAACTGGAGTTGCATTAGGATCAGTCTTTCCTGGAGCTCCACCCTCCAGAAGATTATTCATTGATACAACCTCTCCATTAGTATAACCCTGGAAAGGACTGAATCCTAATTTAGGTATTTCATTAGGAAATGTTAATTGACTTGACTTATCAAGAACTCCCATCACGATGGGTTGTTGCCCATCTTCTCCATCTAAAAAGAAACCAAAGACAAATTCACCACCAGAAAAATTGACACTCTGGGACATACCACCACCAGCACCACCAGCGGTGACTGGCATCATACAATATGCCCATGGCAAATCATCATCAGTAAGGATCTCAGTATCAGCAGTATGATATCCTAAAATCCTTACCTTGACTCTACTTTTAAGTCCTGGTAAATCATCTTGAAGGACGGGTAATGGTGGAACATTATCAATCCATGACTTAGAAGCGACCACCTGACCGATCCACCAAAAGAATCCATCCCGTCCAACAAATTGTTTTTTTAGCAGTCCTTGATCAATCATTATTCGTCGTAGACCTTACATTCGTCTGCATCAGGATGATTATCACAATACTGTTCTAATTTTTGATCCTGATGCCTCATATGCCAATCATTAATACCAGTCTCTGGTTCATCATTTTTATGATACTCATCATAATATGCATGGGCAGATTCTAAGTCTGCTTTGGTATATTCATGCATACCGTGATTGACATGCTCTTTACCATCATCTTCAATGTAAACCTCATGGTCTAAATCGTGAACTTTTTCGGTCATTCCTTAATCCTCCCGTAAGAATCTCTAATAAGTCCCAATTGAGTATAACACTTTTCTGGGGTAATGTAATGGCAAAGTGAGGATATCAAGTATTGTCCACTACTAGATTTATCTGTAGTAGGTTTATCTTCAGATACTCTAGGAAAATCACACTTAATCATGTCACCTGCCCTGAGACTAAAGTCTCCATCTATAGTTATAGAACTTTGTACAGAAAATAACTGATTATACCTCATAATAGATTGAACCATCCTCTCCATCACCTTATCATTAGTACCATTCTTAGAAGCAACCCATGACTTAAGTTGCTGTATAGCATTATTTCCAGAAGGAATTGCACCTACATCAAGGATATTTGTCATCAATCTAGTAGGAGATCTAGTAAATTCTTCCGGCATATTATCAAATTGATCCTCTGATCCCCCATGCTGTACAGCTTTTTGTTCCTTTATATCAAATGTTATAGCATCATACTTAAAGGAATATGGATCAAAAAATAAAGTTCTATTGTTATAAACCCCTAACATTAATGCAGATTGAACATCAATAGTAGAATCTATCTCATAAGAATAAATCTTCGCATCATATCCAGTAGGCAACGCATCACTACTTGTATATACTAATTTTCTTTTAGGTTTTCCCCCTAAAAGATTATCAACTGACTTATAGAGCATTCCATCTTGAGTCTGAAAGAAGAAAAATCCCGCAGTCTTTCCATACTCTTTAGTAGGAATAGATTTAGTACCTAACCAAGTTATAGTATAGAAAGGTTTTCTATCATTTCCAATGAAATTATAATTATTAGCAGTCTCATCTATATTTTCTTCTTTAAAATCTGCTTTTAGAACCTCTCTAAGAATACTAGAAACATTTTCAGATATCTTTCCATCATATCTCTTGATAACTCTAGTCATCTCATTAGAAAAGAATTCTTTAGTAACTCCACTAATACTCAAAAGATCAGAAGTACTAGTTGGATCAGGACTATTCATCTTATTCAGATACATCTCCAACTTCAATGGATTCTTTTCACTATCCAAACAACTAATCCTTATCTCTTCACCACCCCTAATTGGTAAACCTTCTACGATACTCACTTTCTTCCCATCTTTCTCAATGGAATTACCTGAATCCATTAATTGAAAAGAACAAGAAGAATGATTAGACAATATATTCTCATAATAAGAGAATGAAGTAAGACCTTCTCTTATATCTACACCTCTACCCTTATCCTTGGCAGCCTGTATGATAAATTCCTTTATGTTTGCGTCTTTAGCTGCCATTATCCTTGTTTATATAAGAATGCGTGTAATTGTACCTTATAGAATTTATCTACTGACTTTCCACCAACATTAGCCATCATCTTCGCACCACCAGCAGATGCAGGACTAGGTGATCCTCCAGGACTTATCATAGGTGCTTGGCTCCCTGCTGATCCTGCTCCACCACCGCCTCCGCCACCAGCAGATCCACCAGCAACAGATGCACCACCAGCACCACCACCATCAGGAACTAAACCTGAAGATTTATCCACCACTGAATCTTTAATTTGAGGAGCTCCAGAAGCATGTGCATCCTTCTCAATCAATGAAGGACTTGTAGAACTTGTAGACTTATCCTCACTAATTTCTTTATCCAGCTCAGGTTTTTTAGTATCCTTATTTTCTTTTTCATCACCACCCCACTTAAAATCTGAAATTCCACTAGGCAAATTCGCAAAGAAAGAATCAGGGAATAATGATTTACCTAAATGAGCCATAAAGAATGGAAAACCAAATCCAGGAATAAGCATAGAGAAATCAGGGAACGCTTTCAATTTCCCATCTTCCATCCACTTTTTGAAGAAAGGAATCCATCCCAATGCTATACCCAAAACCCTTTGAAGACCAGGAACTCGTGGTATCCATCCAATAATTGGCATCTTCCAGTCAGGTACAGGGAATGAAGGAAAATCCTTATTGAATCTAGTAAATACCCCACCCATCCACTTACTTATAATTTGAGCACCTCCACCTATAGCTCCTAAAAGTTTACCTAATATCCCACCATCTTTAATGAAAATCCAATTTGCTAATGCCAATAAACCACCACCAGTTGCTTTAAGAAGATTCCACAATCCTCCACCAAATAACCACCCCAAAAGCATCTTACCAAAACCAGCAGCACCTTTGAGTACATCCATTATAAATCCACCACCTAACATATACTTACCAAATTTTAATAAACCACCACCAACATTTTTCAATAATCCCAACAAACCTCCACCAAATGTCCAATCTAGCAACGCTTTACCAAACTTACCGGCACCTGTCACAAATCCCTTAAATGTATCAACTATAATTTGTCCTGCTGCACCCCATCCTTGACCCATAAAACCTTCATAAAGTAACTCACCTGCAAATAAACCAATTGCTTCACCAATTACTGTACCCAGAAAAGGAATTGGTATTAAACTTCCTAAAATACCACCACCCACAGCACCTAATGTTTTGAAGAGGGCTTTACCAAGAGGATCCCCTCCCATGATAGATCCTACGCCAATCAAAATAGGACCAATAATAGGTACTTTAATACCTTTAGCCATCTTGGCTAAGAACTTAAAGTTCTTCACCATACCTGGATTTAATTTTATTCCAAATCTTGTTATAGATTTCTGAATACCACCCCGACCAAATATTTTACTTTGAATTGGGGCCTGTCTACCTGGAACCTGCCTACCAAATCTCCTACGTGCAGCATCAGGACCATATCTTTGAGCAAATCTTTTTCTTGCTAATTTAGATGCCCTTCTGGTCTGAGTTGATCTTGAAGATCTGGTTCTAGGTTTAACTTTAGTGGGTTTTGTACCCGTACCTTTTCCTTTTCCAGTATCTCCACCCCTATCTTGAAGATTCTCCCTACTCTTTCTTATTGCTTCATCTGCTAAAGCTCCACCAAGGAGAATAGCAGTATTCAAAAATGCTGTAATGGCAGGTGCCCAATTACCAAACTTATTAGCTGCCTTTTGTGCATCATCATTAGTAGTCCAATCTTCAAAACCATTTACTAAATCATATCCAAATGTCAATACTCCAGCTAAAATATCAATTGCTCCTATGAATATATCAACTGCCACATTCGCAATCTTTTGAATGCCTTTAACAATAGAGGCAAACATCTCTGGATTATCAATAGCCCACAAAGCAATCTTGCCCAGTACAATGGCACCAATTGCATTCAAAATATTATCCCAAATTGATGTAACAGGAGCTAATGCCTTAGCAGCAACACCCGTACCTAATTTCTTAGCCCAATTTTCTTTCTTTTGTTCTGCTTCACTTCTATCATCTTCTACCTCCTGTTTCTTCTCACTCTTTCTTTTATCAGTATCTAAAAGATTCCTTACTTTTTCAAACTTAATAAGTAATCCAATCTTCTTAAGAATAGACTGTGGAGTTGTCTCAGTAGTTTTCTTTGAAGGACCAAGTTCAGGAACCATTCTTTGGGATGGGACTGCTGCTGCTTTCTTTGCTTCCATCTTCTCAGCGAAAGCAGTCATTTGAGGACGTTCTTTCTTAACTAGAGCACCCTTCTTCTTTCCAGATCCTCCTATGAGACCTTTTATTGGTTTTTTCCCTCCTATTGCACCCCCAAGTAATCCTATCATGATCAACCAAGATTATAGATGGATTTCATGACTATAAGAGTATTATTATTAGGATCAATACTTCCTAAATTCGGAACACCACTTCCGCCACTACTGAGTCTGGGAGCAGCAGCACCTCCTACCTGAGGAAGAACTTGCATCCCTGGTTGTCCCGCTTGTGAAGTTGCAACAGATAATGCCGCAGCCGTAGAAGATACCTTCTGTGCTGAAGAACCAGGTTTTAATTGAACTTTATCCTTACCTTTTTTCTGTACTAAAGCACTTCCTGGTCTTCTATAGAATTTACCTGGTCTCCCATAATACTCATTATAAAATTCAGGTTCAGAATCCCAAGCAAACTTTGCTCGCCTGGAAGAATTTGATAATACCCTACGATTATTAAGAACAATACCTATATGTGCTTGTGGAACAAGTTCGCCCCCAATCATTACACCTTTATCATAATTTACCATAACATCACCAGGCTGTCTCTTATCCAGTGTTACCTCTTCATATCCAGCCTTTATCATCATCTTCTCTGCATCGGGAACATACAATGATTTTCCCCATGGAGGTTCTATACCTGCTTCTTCATAAACCTTATTCACTGCCCAAACGCAACCATCCTTTCCCCAATTCGTTTCAGCAACATTAGTTGAAAGACCTCTCATTGTTTCAGCAGCATCAGCAAGGGAAGCTTTAGGATTCGATGCTGGTTGTGCATCAGGTGGAATCGGTGATGGCTTTGCTTGACTTGCTGATGCTGGTCTGCCAAAAGAACCACCTCGCTTGTCAAAGTCAAACATGTTACCTGTCCAGAAGTCAGCGTAACCACCAACAGCACGTTTGACTCCACCCATAAATCCACCACCTTGAGCATAAGAAACTCCTTCTACCTCTTTAGGTTTATTATCACCACCTCCAGCAGCATTAAGAGATTGTAATGTATCCGCACCAAACTTCTCTACAGCACCTTTACTCATTACAAACTCACCAGGAGTAAGCATTGCAGGTACAGTATCAGTTCCTTTCTTAGGTACTTTACCACCACCCGCAAATCCTATTTGCTGCTCCATCCCAGCTTGTTCTGTATTATTCTCAGACTTCACTTCATTAGGAGTAATTCCTGGTCCTGGATCCTCAGAAGCTTCCATTCTGGATCCTGCAACTGCTAATGCCCCGGTCCCTACTACTAGTGCAGTTGCTAATGCTGCCTTAGGATTTTTCAATGCTAACTTTTTCAATCTACCAATTCCAGATGCTGCTAGTCTAGCAGATGCTGCTATAAGTTTACCAGTCATTTTCACCAATCCCACAACTAATTTTGCTCCTGTTGTTATAACCCATGTAACAAAAGGATTTAAAGCTACACTAATCGCTATGAATCCCGCAACGATAGCAGGCCAAAACTGCGATATAAACTTAGTAATCGCTTGTACTTTCTTCTGATTATCCGGATCACTAAACCAATCAATTAATTTCAATAATGCCTTAGCAAATAAAATGGTCATCAAACCATCTAATATTTTCTTAAAGACATTCTGAATGGGTGCTAATACCTTTTCAATAGGTTTAGCAACAAACTTCTTTAAACTTTCAAATCTATCTTCCTTAGATTTCCTTCTCTTATCTTCTGCTCTCTTTCTCTTTCTCTCATTTTCTTTCTTTTCTCCCTTATTACCTGTTTTAATCTCATCTATAAGTTCATCAATTTTATCACCTACACCTTCAAAATCTTCTTTTTTTGCAGTATCTTGAGATTCAGTTTCAGGTTCAGGTTCAGGAATATCAGGAGCAGTGAAAGGTTGACTAGTAAAATTCTCACTCTTTGCCATCGAAAGTTTTGGTCCTAGGCTGGGAGTAGGTACTCCATCAGAAGAAACTCCACCTGACTTCTCACTTAAAACCTTTCCAACAAATTTCTCAAAATTTATTTTTTTATCTCTACTCTTAAATCCTTCTATTCTTTCCTTCTTAGATAAAGGAATCCCCTCGATAGTTCCATGAGCATTCATCTCATGAACATACTGAGCATACCTATCCTTACCAAAAAGACTGGCACCATTAATCTTCTTTCCAGTTCCTCCTGCAGGTGGTAAACTAAGCATTTTGTTTTTGCTGTTCTAGTTTTTGTTCTTCAATATGCTGTCTCAATAGTTCAACATAGATGTCTCGTTCCCAAGGCATCATATTTTCAATTTCAGTTAAGCTATATTTATGGTGTTGCATCAAGGCAAAGTTTATTTTAAAATATGCCTCAAGATTCATATGAGACAGGGCTATGCGAAAAAACTGGACAAACCCTCCAAAACTACTTCACTTTTCTTCTTAGTCTTAGGATTTTTTACCTCAAGGGTATGAGAAAGTTTGGGCATTGTCTCAAAGAAAGATTCAATCTCTTGAAACTGCTTTGTATTCAACTGATCTAAAAATCCCTGCAACTCTTTCTTGGTTACATCTGCAGCAGACCATGCTTCATCAGCACTATAGATCGTATCAACACATGCAGCAATAAGATCAAAAGTCTTTTCAACCTGTGAACCACCCTCACTCATATCAAAATTATCACTAATAAATTGTTGGAGAGAAGGATACTTAAGACGCATCATCAAACCTCCACCCAAATCAATTTCCGGTTTATGGTCCTCAACTTTAGTAACTTGAATATCATCAATATTAATCACCACAGGTATCTCAGTTACCTCATCATCAGGAGCAATAATATTCAACTCAATCTCTTCCCCAACAGACTTTCCACGAATGTTGAGAAATAGATACTCAATATCAAAAGTAGGAAGATCTTCTACCTTGATATCTGCTGTCCTAATACAGGACTTCAAAACTTCTTTGATGGCCTTGGTAATCTGCTTCTGATCCTGCGTTTCCATCGCCAAGACTAAAAGCTTTTCTTCTTTTACAAGAAACGGTCTATATTCTACTATCTGACCACTAGAAGGCAATTCGAGCTCATAAAATGGCGTCGCAATTTTTGGTAAAGGCATAATAACCTACAAACAATTCAGTATGTTTATTTATTGACCTGGGAAATCAATTACTTGGAGGGGGATTGGGCCCGTCTGCCGTATGGGAGGACGAATATAAGGATCTTCTCTAGTTCCACTACCACTGGCAACCCCTTCAGGTAATCCTCTAGTTGCTTGAGTATCAGTAGGTGATCCAGATCTCGTCGTCGGACTAGATTCTTGAACTGTGCGTTGCCCTCTATTTACAAAATAACGATCATAAGCAAAGGTAACACTACACTTCAATATTTCTGAAGCTTCATAGGAAACAGGAATAGAAGAAATACTACGCGGAAAAGCATTTACAAATGTATAAACAATATCATTCTTAGTTCCTGTATTAACAACTGGTAAAGCAGGTGAATGAACTTGCTCATAATCCTTATCAAACTTATGAATGTCAATAATAACCTTATACTTCTCTGGATATTGGAATCTATAAACGTTATATAAATTCTTTTGATCTGTACCTACTGTTTGATAATCTCCTGGACTAGCAATGTAATCCATCCATTGTTCAAAAAACTTTATCGTATTATACTTTCCATCAACATAAAACTCTAAATTTAAATCATCAAAATCTCTTCTATATGCAAACTTCTGATTGATACCATAATAATCTTGATTATTCTCTGATGTAGAAAAACTTGATCCAGGAAGAGATGCATTTGTACACATCAAACTCAAATCATCATAATATCTCCCACCTTGAGGATCATAATCTTCCGTAAAAGGAAGCCTACCAACTTGAAGAACCGCACGAAACTGACTGGACTGAGCTAAGTGCAGAAACCTAGATTTTATTTCGCTTGTACCTATCGTCCTAAAGGGGACGGTTCCACCACCACTTGCCATCTAAATACCTAATAGTGCTTCTATATTATGTATGAGTTATAAAGGAAAATTTCGTCCAATTAACTATCGAAAATATAGGGGTGATCCTACAAATATTATTTATCGCTCTCGCTGGGAGTTAAAATTCATGCAATGGTGTGATAAAAATAATAATATATTGGAATGGGGAAGCGAAGAATTTTGGATACCTTATGTAAGTCCTGTTGATAATAGAACTCATAGATATTTTCCAGATTTTCATATGAAAATCAAAGAAAAAAATGGTAAAGTGAAAAAATATGTAATTGAAGTAAAACCATCTAAACAAACAGTAAAACCCAGAACCCCTAGGAAAAAAACTAGAAGTTATATCTATGAAACTATAGAATATGCTAAAAATCAAGCAAAATGGAAAGCCGCAAAAGAATTTTGTAAGGATCTTCAGTATGAATTCAAAATAGTCACAGAAAAAGAACTAGGTATTAGGTAATGACAGACTCTTTCGGATTCGATGGTAGTATTACAAACCGGAGTCCACTGTTAGAAGAACCAGATAATCTCAGTAGAATATCTGGAATTATGAAAGATCTAAAGGGAACAGAAGACCCTGATGATCTAATGTTAAGTATTATAGAAGCACTGGATCAAATTGCATGGGCACCAGAAGAACAAGGAGCCTTCTTTACTTTTGTTTATTCACCAAAAACGCCTAACCTCCTTTATGATCAACATCCTCTAGTAGAAATCATAGAGATAACTCGATGGGGATTCAGAGGATTCAACTATCACTGGAATATGGTAAGAAACTATACCTTTCCGGAAATAGTTGGACCTATGCATCGAGTAAGAAAATCTGAATTTGAACATCTTCGTACTATCCCATATCAAAAATTCCTCACAACACCACCCTAAATAACTAAATGGTAGATATAACAGAAAAAGTAAACGTAAACGGTAAAGTTGTCGAGGTTACTAGTAACCCTGAGACGGGGATAGGTAGCGTCAAATATGACGGCAAAACCATAGGTACTATTACGATAGGTGGAAACGTTAACTTCAATGGAGGGGATCAATCTGCACAAAAGAAACTCTTAGGTCTATCAGGTGGTAGATCAAGATTTCTAGGAAGAGATCTTCAGGACAAAGTAAGAGGTCCTGTTGAAGGCCAAAATATACAAACTCTTAATAAGAATGGCACCAAATCTCAACTAACAAATCTTAGCAACGAAGGTTATGGTAATAAATTAAAGATTCCAGGAACAACTACGGGAATAAATGATAATAATGAAAACACAAAATCATCTGCAGTTGGTGGAAGTGGTGGTGGAGATACAGGAGAAACATTTAGCCAAACTACTCCTACATCCAAAAAAGACTTTCAAGATGGAGATGGTGCACGATATCCCCTTGATCATATAGGAAGAGAATATGATATCGTCAGGTTTACAATTATAGAATATACACCTGCTGGAAAATCAGGGATGAAAAATCTTGTCAGAGCAGGAGGAGGTGGAAGACCAACAGATAGAATAAAAAGATCTAGTCCTAAGGCATCCTTTATTATGCCTATGCCAAGTAATATAGCAGATGCAAATAACGCTGGATGGGGTCCAAATAAACTAAATGCTTTCCAAGCAGCAGGTACTGATCTTGTTACCAACATGTTAGGAGATGAAGCAGGTGCAGTCAGTAAATCGTTAGATAATTCAATGGCTGGTCTTGGTGAAAATAAAACGCAATTGAAGGACTTTGTAAAAGGGAAAGTAGCGGAAAAAATAACTGGTGGTAGTGATATTATAACCAGAACCACTGGTGCTGTAATGAACAGCAACCTAGAATTATTATTCAGTGGGCCTAATCTAAGACAATTTGGTTTTCAATATAGACTAACTCCAAGAAGTGCTGAAGAAGCAGGGGAAATTAAAAAGATTGTCAGAATGACAAAGAAGGCAATGTCCGCCAAGCTTAAAGGTGATGGCAGTCTCTTTCTCTATACTCCTGATATATTCTTTATTGATTTTCTCCATAATGGAAAACCACATCCATTCCTCAATAGAATTAAACCATGTGCACTAACTGGTTTCAATATGGTTTATACAGGAGATGGTGCTTATATGACATATGAAAATGGATCACCTGTTGCCTATCAAATGACAATGAGTTTCACAGAAATTGAACCTATATATGATATTGACTATGATCAAGGTGATGGAGCAGAAGGAATGGGATTCTAATGGGTTATTTCAGACAACTTCCAAACTTTGAATATGTATCAAGACTGGATAACTCTATTTCTAGTTCAGACTTTATTGAAGTAAAAAATCTTTTCAAAAGAGCAAAGGTTCGAAAGGATTTCTTCCAAAATTTTACGATCTTCACCAGATATACTATAATTGGTGATGAAAGACCCGATAATGTAGCACAAGACTACTATGGAGACTCAGAATTAGATTGGGTAGTATTATATGTCAACAATATTATTAACGTCAGAAATGAATGGCCTCTAACACAACACGACTTCAAAAACTACCTCTTAGACAAGTATGGAAGTATTGCAGGGTATAATGAAGTCCATCACTACGAAACTGTAGAAGTCAAAGATCTCTCAGGAAGAATTCTCCTCGAAGCAGGATTGGAGGTTGATTCCGACTTCTCTATTACATATAGAGATCCTAGTACAGAACAAGAAGTAATTGCTTCAGGGATAACAGGGGCAGTAACTAATCAAGAATATGAACTACGTCTACAAAATGAAAGAAGGCAGATCTACTTACTGAGACCTGCCTATCTAGGTATTACATTAGATGATATTGAAGAGATTATGCTCTATAAACCCTCATCTCAGTATATAAATCAACACTTGAAACAAGGAAGCAATATCAAGATCACTTAAACTTCTGCAAGTTTTTGGAAGTAACTCAAAGCATCATCTTCATCGCTATCAATTGACTTTGCAGTCACTGATGCGCGGGGTTCAGATACTGTGCCACGACCTTCACTGAGATCCTCTAATTCCTCTGATGCAACCTCTTCGTCTAAACGTGTAGGTTGAACTCTAAGGACTTGCTGCAGTCTACGAGAAAGGTCCTCATAAGACTTGAAGTTGGAAGGCTTAGTAAACTCTTCTAAAGAGTGTTCTTTCTTCCACAATCCTTCTAGTGCATCGTCATCATCAAGTAATGGTGCTGGAGTATCGAACTCTGACTTATCATAGTTCCAATAACCATCTACCTTACGAATCTTAAGTTTGAAATCAGCTCCTTGCCAGAAATCAAAAGGATTGATTGGTGTTTCATCCTCAAATTCTGGTTGCATTGCTGTCTGAACTTTCTCAAAGATCTTCTTACCATATTTGAATAAGAAAACCTGTCCTTCATTCTCAGGATTCGTAGAATCCTTTACGACATAGATGTTGCTATAGTAAGAAAGCTTACGCTTCTGCTTACGAACTACATCCTTGTCTGCTTCATTACCACTATTCCATAGATTCCGATTATGTTCGGAAACTGGATCCTTCTGACCAACAGTGGTCAAGGAATTTTCAATGTACCAACCCCCAGTACCCTGGAAGGCATGAGAATAGACTTTTGCCCATGGTACGTCTTCACCTTCTGGTGCTGGCAAAAATCGGATAACTGCGTATCCATTACCACTCTTATCTAAAGAGGGCTTCCAAAGTCGCTCATCTGCACCTCCTGCTTTGGTGCTCATTTTCTCTACCTCTGCGACTAACTTGGAGGTTAGAGATCCCAAACGGGACTGCTTCTTTAAATCTGAAAAAGACATAAGATTTGGCCTGTGTAATTAGATTTGGCTTGTGTGTACTGTATCATTATAACCCTAACGGGTCTATCTGTCAATCTGCTCTCTCATCACCTTGAGCATACTATTCATATTCTGAAAAACTACACTCATATCCACGTTTTCAGGCATCCCCATCATCCTTGCGGACTTAGCAATGTTTTCCTTCATCATCTTAGCTTGTGGATCATCAGAAAGGGAAAGTCTAGTATAGAAAACTCTTTGTTTTTCTAAAAGTCTCTCCAACTTATCAACATGAGTGACCTTATCTTCAGTTACCATCTGAGGGAAACTGAATATTTTATTATAAACTTCCTCTTGAAGTTCCTGAATCTCTGCCATTTCGGCTCGGATTACTTCAGATTCAAAAAAACTCATAAAACTATCTCCTTGAGGATTTTTTTATAACGCAGTACATCAATATTTATGAAGGTAGAGTACTTTTTCATCCTTTGAGAGATTAATTCCCATACGGGATCCCGTAACTTTTTATTGAATTTCGGCGTATAATCAATTATCTGGTCAAGTATGATTAATGTCTCTAAAGAGATATTTTTCTTCAAATACTCTTTTACGATTGAAGGGTGTTTTCTCCCTTTTATCTTAAAATGCTCTACAAAGTTATTTGGACTAAAAAGGGAAGAAATCTCTTCTTTGAAAATATACGAAAGTGACTGATTTTTCTTTTTCCACGTATTATACCGTTTTTCACCATTTTTGATAATATCCACCATATACAAAGTTTGCGGATCATCGCATTCTGCGAAATTTGCCACAAAGAAGTTTTCTATCTCTTTATCCGGATGTTGCCTAGATATCTTTTCAAAGAAATACCGATCTTTCCTCTTATGGAAAGATTGGAGAGATGCTCTAGATCTTCCACAATACTTCACATAATCATACTTATCCTTGGTGAAATGTTGCTTCATCGCAAGATAAGTCTTATAGCATTCAAATGGCATCATTTTAAAAAAGTAATAGGGCAAAAAAATACCGGAGTTTTTTTTGCGACTTTTTAGGAAAAAAAAGTTGAATTTCCCTCAGGAAATCAGATTGGCAACTTCGCTCGCGAAGTACGCTTCAAAAAGTTTAACTCCTGCGCATTGAACTTGAGTTTCTCTTTCAATGGTTTAGACAGTAGTTTAGGAACAGATTCCAATTCAATACTGTTCTGTTCACAAAAAACTACAATAGCATCAATATAATTGAGCTCTGGGTTCTCTTGAACCATTCTTTCTATCTCTTGAGCAAATTTCACAGGTCCTAAAAACTTTTTATCAAATGCTTCCTCTAGTTCATTTGGCATTAGTGTTAGATATATTGTTGGTGACAAATTCTTTAATGTAGCGAACTAATAACTTAATATACTCGCTTTTATTCCTTTTGTCAAACACCTTCACCTCACCACCAGGAGTTACCATAATGGTGATAAGTTTTTGAATAGGAATCTCAGTCATCTCATAATACATACACGCATAAGCAGTCTCTTGAACAAAATAGTTCTCCAACCACTTCTCAGGTTTAATCTTTTCAGAGGTTTTGAAATCTATTACCGCTAGTTCGCCTTCGTATTCTCCAATACAATCAACTCTCCCAGCCAGACCAAAATATTCTGAGTAGAGAGTCCTCTCTATAGCGTGTACGTTATTTATCTTGTCCAGATATGGTTTACTATGATGAAACATGAACTGGGTGGCCGGTCTAAACTCATTCCAATCCAGTTCCTTGTTCTCTAAGTACGCTTGGGCCGCTTCATGGTAATCCGTACCACGTGCGGTTGCTTTCTTCGTGATCCGATTGGCCTCCTCAATACCAATTTTCTTCCTCCATTTGGCGAAAATTTCTCTGTTATAGAAACTAGTAACGCTAGTGATCGAAGGAACCCAATCGCCATTTGGGAGTTGATAAAGTCTACAACCTGGTGTCTCACGTTTTTCAAGTTCAATGTCACCGAGATAATTACAATGGGCAAATGTCATACAAGTCCTATAGCATTCTTAGCAAGAATGTATTCTTTAACAAGACCAGATCGAACAATATCTTCAATAGTAAATTCAATCAAGGAGAATGACTCCATCTTAGTAAGAATACGAGAGAAGTCAGTAATACCATTTCTCTCTTGTGTTTTAGTCAAGTCAGATTGTACTCCATCACCACAGAATACAATTCTAGAATTCTCACCCGTGCGAGTGATAATAGAATCAAGTTCATGATAGTTCAAATTCTGACATTCGTCAACTAATATGACAGCATTATCAAATGTAACCCCACGCAAGAAGGATGTACTCCAAAAACTAATTGTCCCCTGAGTTTTGAGATTTCCATACAGCATTTCAAAATCTGTATCAGTAGACATCTCAAACATATACTTCACCATCTTCTTGTAAGGAACCTGATAAAGTAAGGACTTATCTTCATGATCACCAGGAAGGAAACCAATTTCCCTAGTAGCAACCAAAGACCTAACGATATATATTTTTTCGTAAGGAGTGTTTTCATCGAGGACATCCTTTAATGCTTTGTAGAGAGCAATAAAAGTTTTACCTGTACCCGCACATCCATACGCAAAAATATGCTTTCCTTCATCATAGGAATTGAAGAAGGTTGATTGGTTATCTGTTAGTGGATCAATATTAACTAAAAAGTCTGAGTTGATTGGTTTCCGACGTCTCATTTGCTTTGCGGTGAGTCCAACTCCAATTGGATTTTCAGTTTTTTTCTTTCTTGGCATAGATTAGATCTTAAATTTCTGAACGGCAGAGGGTGCTTGTTCCGCTTTTTGGAGGACTTCATTCCATCCTGGTTTAGATTTTCTAAGTTTATCTTTCCATTCTCCGACTTCTCCAACCCCTGCGCATCCTTCCGACCAATTTCTTTGCCACTCTGGATGTTCTTCATACCATCGAGTGATTTCGTGAACGCTCACCTCAATAACTTTCGTTTCTCCAGTCTCTCTGTGAATAATAGGATAAGTTGCCATAAGAATTACATAATGTGAAGGTATTTATATCCAAGTAAGGGCTTCAGCCACTACTGGGAACTGTTGTGAGAATATTGTCTTACATTCATTAGCAATATCCATATGTTCTTTCTGTGTTCCATGCCCTGATCTTAATTGAATATAATGAACCCATGAACGACAAGATCCAGTCATGTATAGTTTGGTAGGAGTAGCAAGAGGTAATACAAATCGAGCACATTCCTTTGCTACCCCTGCACGAAGCATCTTCTTATACAAATCAATACTCTGATCAAAATGCTTTCGCATATCAATCTCAAAATTTTGTTGTGTTATTGGATCTATATCATCAATACTATTCTGTCTATTCTCAGTATCTTGACGACGTAATTCTGGTAAAGGAATATCTTCTCTAATGAAAGAGACATCAGCATATCTTTGAGAGAACTCCTGATATGTAAATGATCTATGTCGTAAGATCTGCGCTGCCAATCCTCTAGTAGTCTCAATCTCCAGTGTCATGTGAGCCTGCTCGAACACGGACCAATGACCATGCTTTATGCAATACCCTAACAATCCTGCTACGGAGGGGTTGTCTTGGTTCTTGGGGTTGCTCACTCTCGCTATGTACCCCATCGTCTTCTCTGCGTCTGGAGTTACGCTCACTAACTTCACGTTCATGCTGTTTCTTTTCGCGTTTGAGTCGTTTCTTTAACATTTTAGCATACCTTATCTCTTGATCGGTATACCATTGTGGATGCTCTTTAGACCTCTTTATTATCAGCTTGGCTGCCTTCTTGTCTTTCATTCCCGTAATAAGCTTTAAAATACGCAATTACACCATTACTATTTACATTCCCACGGGATACCCACTCATTAGCACACTCATAGATGGCTCTATTAGTATGAGTATTATGAAATTTTTTAAGTAATAAACCTAAAACTTCTTGTCTAATCTGGGTATCCATCGTCATCATCGATAAAGACTTCATCATAATCAGTAAGGTGGGGAGTTATATCCTTATAAGTTTGATACTGATAAGCATCCACATCTGAATGCACTTCAGATTCTAAGGAATCTACAAGTAATTTAAGATTCCTTACAATCAATTTCAATCGTTCTTTATCCATATTACTTGAAGTACTTATCTATAACTTCAACCTGGTCATGATAACGAGCAATCTTATCTAACTCTACTTGAATCGCTTCTGTAATATCTGAATGCTCGCCAATACCAGCGGGATGTTCTAGATATACATTCACGTTTGCCTTATGCTTGGCAATCTCACCTTGAGCATGGGCTTTGACTGCGGCTAATAGTTGTTCACGCATGTGTAACATCTGAATAACTTCATGGTACATATTATATTATAAAAAAAGCAGGGTGTCAAACCCTGCTTTAAGAAAAGTTGTCCAAGTAAGTTAGACTCACCGCACACACACGACTTTTTCTTCGGTATGCTTGATGCCTCTGTATGTTAGTTCAGAGACTTTCTTCTGACAACTCTTGTTGTCCTGGGTATCATATTTGATACCACGATATGTAACTTGTGCCATAATTTTACTCCTGAAGTAGTTGGATTTTTAGGCCCCGTTCCTTCAGTCGTTTGCGTCCCAGCAACCCTTCTGTGTACTGGTTTTGATAACCTCAATCAACTCTACCTTCATCTCAGATCTATGTCTGGGATTTGTTTTCAAATTCTCAACAAGTTGTTGAGACTCTGAACAAGTTAAAGTTGATGCTAACAAAAAAGGTAACATAGGATGAACGATTCCGTTCCGCGACTTACTTGCGGCCCTAATGGGCTGAACGTGTTGGTATGATAACATACCCATAGTATATAGTCAAGTAGAATTGTATAACTTGATACAATTTTACATAACGTTATGTCAATGGTTTCCCATGCTTATCAACTAATCCTAACTTCTTTATCTGTCCAAAGTTAGATTTCTTATTCTTTTTTAGCTTCTTATATTCTTTAATAATTTTTTCTACTTCTTCATTTGAAATAGTAACATTCAACTTGTCTGCTTCTTCCTCTGGAACAAAACCAAATCCAGAAGAAGAGCTATCCTCCTTGTCCTTATCCTTTTGATCTAGGTACGCATTTATTCCTTGTTGAACCTCAAGTTTTATAATCTCATTTATTTGAGACTTAAGTTCATCACTCATCGTCTTCCTTTTTCTTTCTTCTTTTGACAGTTTTAGAAGGTTTGTTCTTAGATTGATAACCCCAAGTGGTAGGGTTTGCCGTACCAGAAGCTTGTGTTAGAGTAATAAAATCCTTCTTATACTTGTCATAGTATTCATCAAAGATATCCACGGCTCTTCCCGATACAACCAGATCATATGTATCTTTACCTTCAAGTTTATATGTTACTAAGTAAGCACTTACAGGAAGAGTCTTATCTGTAGCTACACCTGGATCACATTTCTCCTGAAGAACCTGCATTATGGTTGCCTCTGTCTTTGTGGAGCACGATTACCCCATTGAATATCAGGGAATGCTTCTTCAACATGACTGCGAGTAATATTATACTTATCTGTCAGACGCTTATCTTTAACAAGGATAAGAAGATCTGCTTCTTCAGGATGAAGACCTTCTAAAATCTGAATAAAAATAGTTTCCCTTCTGGTCTTAGATAAACTATCGTTACCACCTCTTACAAAATTATAAAAAGTTCTTTGTTCAGATCTTAAGGATGTATGTTCTGTACCCTTAGGTGCTTCATTAGGTTTGTAAGGAACCGCACCTTCTGGAAGCATTGAATGAACACTCTCATCAAAATTCCATATCAATAAAGACATAAGAGCCTCATTACGATGGTCTCTTAATAAATCAACTTTCTTAGCACGACTTCGAGTCTTAGAAACTGCATCCAAAATCTCACTTTGAAATGGATTAGGAGGAAGTTTAGTCGTCGTCGTTGTAGTCTTCGGCATTTTCAAATCTCACTGCAAGTATTTGGTCAGGAATTACATTCCCATCTTCATCTAAGAATTCAGGATGTAAATTAACGGTGTCGGGATGAAAGGGATTGGTTTTTATAACATGTTCTTTTGCCAGCCAACCAAGTCCAAATCCCACTAGTAAAAATAGTATACTACCTAACGTAGTAAAAGTCAAGGTGACTATAACAGTCTCATTCATGGTCCATCTCCTTAGGTAGTTTTTGCTTCCGTATTAGAACGGAAAAGTCAAAGAAGATGTGAATTTCTCTGTTCCAGAGAGCAACCATCTTCCCGAATGTAACTTGAAACGTTTTCGGAATCGGCCTCCGCTGGTTAGCTATTTTTTTATTGCGGAGCATTAGCTCCACGCCCTTATTTATTTCTGGTTTAGGATCTTTTTTTTCTTCGTCTTTGATCTCGCTCATAACGATAGGCATCCTGAATAAGTTGATAGAGATAGTTTCTTATCTTCCTGGCACGTGGTTTAGGAATGTTTCCATATGCCTCTGTCAATTGTTGATGCTCACTGTCAGGTCCTCCTTTAATGTATTCATCAAGTTCAGTAACTAAGTTAACAACTTCTTCAGCAACACTACTTTGTATGAAAGCACTCATCTCTTTTTGAGACATCTTAGTTGACTGTGCAAACTCATACAAATCTAAAATGAATTTATTCTGAGTGAATGCATAGTCAATTGTTTTATCTACAACAAAGTATATGCTGTTTTCCATCACACAATAACTGAAGTAGTAATACCAGCGGGAGCTTGAGGAAGATGTTTTTGTTCCCTTAAGAATGCTATAGTCTCTTGACATCCACCGATCTTTTTACCATTATAAGTTATCTGAGGAAATGTAGCACCCTCACCATACTCTTCGAGGAATGCTTCTTGAGTAAAATCCCTGTCTAATTTATAGACAACGTACTTTACCTCGGTAAATTGCATGAGTTGTTCAATCTTATCACAGTATTGACAACCATCCTTAGAATAGATTGTAAAATTTTCCATGATTAATAAAGTGTTTCCTCTTGGTCGGTTAGTATAACACAGTCAGACTTCGGATAGCAAACACAAGTCAGAACAAATCCTTCTTCTACTTGATCATCATCAAGGAATGACTGTTCTGAATTGTCAACTTCTCCCTCTAAAAGTTTTCCAGCACAACTAGAACATGCACCTGCACGACAAGAATAGTTAAGATCTACCCCCTGTTCCTCAGCAGCATCAAGAATGTAACTATCTTCGTCACACTGAATGATATTTTCAGTTCCTTCAGGAGTACGAAGAGTAATTGAGTAAGTCATATTAGAATTGCTTACAAGTATAAAGTATATATTGTGGAGAGTTTATTTTACTTCTCGATAGATCGGTTTTTGATGACAATAAACCTATCTTTCTTCCAGGTTCCTGCTTGCTGAACTTCAAAGGTATCATCAACCTTCCATCCAGACTCGTAGAACGCCTTTGAGAGGTCCCCTAATAGTTGTGTGGTAGATGAACTAACGGGATAGACCTTACCCTCTCTCCAAGGGTCTTCCTCCGTCAACTCTTCTTTCTTCTCGGAACTTTTATTGTCCATGATGGTCCCTCCAAATCTACTAATTCAAACTGAGCAGCATTCTTTTCCCTTCTGACTAATTCAGCCTCCCATCCAGGTTCAGGTGATATCTGCCCATATTGAGGACGATTCAAATCATGGATGTCAAAGAACTCCATGATATGATCATCCACCATACCGTATAGAGTATCCCATGTCAACTGTTCCCTTAACTGACTTGCCATATAATCAATCTGATTCTCTGTCGCTTCCTCACTCAACAAAGAACATCTAATAGCTACCAACTCATTCAGATTAATGGTAATAATGTTATCATTACAAATTGCCATTCATCTTCCCTCCCTAGAACGATTTCTAATTGTAATATGATTGCCCTCAATGGCAAACTCAAGTTTATCTCTATGATCCCACATCAATTCTTCATAGAGATGATCTAATTTCTGCATGTCTGCCCAGACATCAGTGGGTGTAGGTTCACCCCAAAAAGGATTGTCTTCCATGCGTACTCTAATGAACAGCGAATTGACGTAGACTCGTAAGTATATATTTGTATGCCTCTACTATATCACCTTCGTCTTTACGAAACAAGTCTTTATCAAACCGTTCTTTCGTACCTCTCTTCCATAATCTCATATTATCAGGAGACATTTCATCTGCAAGATAAAGATCTCCATGAGCATCATATCCAAACTCTAATTTAAAATCAACAAGGTCAATACCCATCAAAGTAAATAAAGATTGAAGTTGATAATTAATATTCAATGCCTGCTCCTTCAAAGGTGCAGGGTCAATACCCATTAGCCTTACTCTATCATAGGTAAGTAAAGGATCATCCTTTGCATCATCCTTTAAAAAGTACTCTACAATAGGGGGATTAATAAGTGTTCCCTCAATAAGAGTGGTAGTCTTAACTATAGAACCTGCAGCAATATTTCTAACAATAACTTCTACTGGCACAATAGTAAGTTTCCTACACAACATAGTATCCAATCCCTCAGTTCCTAAGAAGTGAGTTCTAATACCATGCTTTTCTAACAGTTCAAATATTACTGCTGATATAAGACAACATATCTTACCCTTCTCTGGTGGGTACTCCACTGCCTTACCATTCCATGCAGTAACCTTATCATGAAATACAATGGTTACTTTATCTGCCTCACCAGGCACATCATATACAGTCTTTACTTTTCCTTTTAAAATTTCATTCATTGACTCCAATCCTCATAAGGTGGTTCCTCTCCTCCAACACGATAGGTAAAATGTTCAGTATCAAAATATGAAGGAGGTAATGGCTTAACATCATCATAGGCTCCTGCCATTCTCTTCTTATGCTCACGTTCATCCAGTACCTCATTGATAAGTATCTTCAACTCCTTTGCATACTCTGGAGTGAATAACCTACGAGGCTGAATCAGCATAGGTTTATGTTTCTGTGGAACCTTCTTTGCCCTTGCTGCTTCTTCTGGACTCATCTTAGGGCTGAGTCCCTGGGTATCTATGTAATCAATAGGTGGTTTACTCATAATCATATTCATCAAATTTCTTTAATGAGTCCTTTAGATTTGATTGACAATCTGGTGGATCAGGATACTTATACCCCTTGATCTTCATCCAATCAGAATGCATAGCACCTAACATCCACGATTGAGCAAGAGACCTGGGTCCTTGCTCTAAGACTTCACACTGCAAAATCGAAAGCCTATGTCCTGTAAGGTCTAGATACTCAGACCTCCAATTGGAATCATCAAACGGTTTCTTCGATGTCATATCCTTTCCTCTTTTTCCAGTCAGCATACATGCTGCCATAAATCATACCCTCATGAGATTTCAAAGGAGATCCATCTAAGATCTCCTTCTCTCTCTTCGATACTTGAACACCCTCTAAAGTAGGATATTCTTTCTCCCAGTTAGGAATTTCTTTAATCCATTCTGCAGTCATGGTCGATTAGGATCAGCTAGAAAAACAAACACAAACCATAAAACGAAAAAAACAGTTGCTACAACTACGAGATTTAACAACATAAAAAAAGGAGGTCGTGAGACCCCCTTACTATAACATACAAATTGGTTTTAGCCAACAGCAGGTGCCTTTAGAGCAATGGGCAGACCATCATTAGGAACTGCAGCAAGGTCTAGAGGGAAGTTATGGGCATTTCTCTCATGCATAACTTCCATACCAAGATTAGCCCTATTGAGCACGTCTGCCCATGTCGGAACTACCTTACCTTGTGAGTCTAGAATAGACTGGTTGAAGTTAAATCCATTGAGATTAAATGCCATCGTACAGATACCCATTGAAGTGAGCCACACGCACACCACAGGGAATGTTGCTAAGAAGAAGTGCAAACTTCGACTGTTGTTAAAAGATGCGTACTGGAATATCAAGCGACCAAAATACCCGTGGGCAGCGACGATGTTGTAAGTCTCTTCCTCTTGTCCAAACTTGTATCCATAGTTCTGTGATTCATTCTCCGTGGTCTCTCGAATGAGAGAGGAAGTAACGAGTGAACCATGCATAGCAGAGAAGAGAGACCCACCAAACATACCCGCCACACCGGCCATGTGGAATGGATGCATGAGGATATTATGTTCCGCTTGGAAGACAAACATAAAGTTGAATGTCCCTGAGATGCCCAGCGGCATACCGTCACTGAATGATCCTTGTCCGAAAGGATAGACCAAGAAGACTGCAAAGGCAGCTGAGACGGGTGCAGAATAAGCAACACAGATCCAAGGGCGCATACCCAGACGATACGAAAGTTCCCACTGTCTACCCATCCATCCGCAGATGCCAATGAGGAAGTGGAAGATAACTAATTGATATGGTCCACCATTATAGAGCCACTCATCTAGTGAGGCAGCTTCCCAGATGGGATAAAAGTGTAAACCAATAGCATTAGAAGATGGAACTACAGCACCAGAGATGATGTTGTTTCCATACATGAATGAACCAGCAACTGGTTCACGAATCCCATCGATATCGACAGGAGGAGCAGCTATAAATGCGATGATGAAACAAGTAGCAGCAGTTAGAAGACATGGAATCATTAAGACTCCGAACCAACCAACATAGATGCGATTGTCCGTGGAAGTAACCCAAGAACAAAACTCGTCCCAATTCCTAAGCGGGCTGCTCTGACGTTGTGACAGAGTAGTCATTGAAAAATGAGTGCGATGTTTACTTGTATGATAAGAGACATGTCCACCAGGGACTCCCCATGGTCTCGGTTTGGGGTAGTAATAACAGGACTTACCTGAAGACAGTGCCCGCCGATATATTTATCCTTGCCAGAGCATGTCAGGCATTGCTGCTGGTTGTTGCCTTCCTACAGTAAACATAAGAATAAAATATCCTATAAACCATATCACATTAAAAATCCATGCCTGTCTATAAAGATATTTCCTTACACCCATAGACAGCATTACATTTCTCACATCCTTAGGATTATCTCCATCTCCTCTTGCTCTGAATATCTGTTCTATTATCACTGCAATGATTGTACCTATCACCAATGGATAGAACACAAAGTTTGCAAATGACATTATTGAAATTAGAAGAAGCATTAGTCTAGCGCGTCTAAGTTACCGTGTTTAACTGGTTTGTGGTCTTGAAACTTATCATGATTACCATCCGCTGGCATCTTACCATACGCACAGTATTCAATTGCTTGAATAGATCCTCTCAATCTATCTAAATCCCTATCCAATTGTACATACTCTAGATGAGCCTCTTCAAGTTCGGTTTGCCGATCTTCTAGTTGAGTAGTCCTCTTATAGAAGCGTTCCAAAAGTTGTTCGTAATTTTCAATGTGTTTCATTTTTTTATTCATAGGTTAGACTCTTACTATTATATCACCATCATCATCTTCGTCATCATCTTCTAACTTATTTCTTATCTCATTGATACGAGCTTGCAATTCTGCGTACTCTTCAAGATCACAACTAGCCTTGGGTTCAAAATTAACACCCATCAACTCTGTACCAGGTTCAACATCCTTCATCTCAGGGTGAACTCTCTTATTCACTGTCCTCATATACTCTTGAAATTCCTTTGACTTTGGTCCACCATCCCTCATGGGTTGCCAATTATACTCCTGTACTGGTTTAGAGTTAGCAACACTATGCATTAAATAAAATGCCCCTACTAAAGTAGAGATACCGGCAATGGCAAATAAGAATATGGAAAGGTTGTCCATTATTGTCTACCTCTATATTTAAGAGGCCAAGCTAAGTGCATTCCAGTTACTAATAATAAAACAAATAGAAAAGGAAAAAGAGATATGATCATTCGTCGTTATCTTGATTGAGTATGGTATCTATGAGTAACCAAAACCACAGCACCCCCATAATCATTATTGCTAATATTCTTAATGAACTTGGGGAAGTATCAATCATAAACTTACCTTTACCCTTTCTACAACTTCTATCTTGAAAGGTTTTTCAAGAAGACTTTTAATGTTCATGTATGCATATGCAGTAAAGACCTGTGGAACTATGAAGGCAACCATTGCTATAGTCCAAAAAACATAATAATAATTCTCTTTGCGTTGTGTTCTCATCTTCCAGGTATGTACTTAGTTACTCGTTGTGCTGTATCCTGAACCATTGGCATAATATCTTCTTCCACCTTCTCTATAACATCATCAATTACATTAACATCCAAATCCATAAAGGGTGGAATGATACCAAGAATCCTAAGCAATCCATCAAGAAATAATGCCAAACAAATAAACCCTAAGATGGCACTAATGATAGTAGCATTACGATTATGCTTACGCATAAGAATATCATCCATCTCTCGTGCTTCAGCAACTGCTGCTTGCACTAACATGTTGACTTCTTCTTTATTGTAATAATGCTCAGATGATGGTTGAGCCATGGATTTCACAGATACCATAAAATGATTTAGGTTTATTCTACATCACAAAAGGAACTTAGTCAATATGCATAAACTGCAGGCATACCTCCAAAGTATACGTAGGCACCTAAAAAAGTAAGAAAAAATACTTGATACATTATGCTCCGGTAGGTACAGTAATAGGAATCATTTTCCCACCACCACCTTGATCATCGTCATCATCTCTTGGACTTGTGATATCTAAGAGAAGTTCAACGATGATAAAGGCAACGACAGGAACAAATGGAAATAACAAAGCCATTTGAAATTCTGACATTAAAATATTCCTGGGATTATTTGACCAGTAGTAATGTAAGCCCCTACTGCAGCCCAGAAACCAAGCATAGCCCAACGACCGTTGGTGCGTTCTGCTCTTGTAAGTTGGTCTACTGGATCAATTACTTCTACTTGTGGTTCAGAAGCAAACATATTCTGGCGGCCGCCTTCTTCGGTTGTAACTGTTGTGGAAGATGAGGTCATGGTTGTGTAAAGAAACATTACGTAATTATATAGGAAACGTAAAGTCTATGTCAAGTATTTATACCTAATTTGTTTTATCTTCAACACTCAATATTACCAGTCATCGTCTTGTCTTTCTAAGTGTTCTTTATTTGCCATACAATGTCCATGAACATCTATCTCCATTTTCCAATGTGCTGTAGTATGAATACCCTGAATGAAACCAAATATCAATAGCATGAATACTGGCATCATCCATAAAGGATGCATCATTATTTCATCTGGTGTTCTTTTCATAGTTCAAAAAAGAGAGTGGTAGTTTCCTATCGCCGCCAATCCTGAAACTACCAAAGGGGACGGGCGCAGTTGGGGGTACATATGCTGTTTATACTCAGCCCCATTGTACCATCGGGGGGACTTATTTGTGTTCGGAACGCCCAGCCACGCATAAATGCGATTCATCGGTTCGGTCTTGCCCTTTCCAACTCAAGAATTATAGCATAAAAAAAGGGACCTGTGAAGGTCCCTTCTAGTTAGAGGTATTCTAATCAGAATACGTACTTAACACCCAACTTACCAGCGAAGTCAACGATGTCGTCTCCAGAAGAATCTTCACCGGAAATACCAGCGATTTCTCCGTAGATATCAGCACCGTCTGCAACGGCAACAGTTACACCAACCTTACCTGAGAGTTCAGTCTCGGTGTCGTCAGAAGAATCTGTATGAACGAATGCAGGGCCACCCTGGACATAGTAACCAATCTTACCATCTTCTGTTCCGCCATCGAAACCAAAGTGGATGTCAGTTGTAGCAGTTGTATATTCGCCGTCTGGATATGAAGCATTAGCTTCTACATTAACGTAAGGACCTGCAAAAGCAGCGCCAGCGAATAGAGGAGCAGCTAGAGAAGCTGCAATTAAAGGTTTAAACATTTTTCTTAGAAAGTGTCTCGCAAGCAATAAAAAAACCTGCGGATGTCGAACCCCTCGACGTGGGGTCAGTTACATTCTACGCAGGGTTACGATCTTTCGGGCCCATTGTTATGTAAAGTTATTTATACAACTGTCACAGTGTGCCAGTTGTTTATGTATTGTAACACGAATACATTTTATTTGTCAAGACTGCTTCTCATGTTCAGAATGACCTTCGATCTTACCATTCTCATCCCACCCAGGAGGAAGTCTACCAAGATAAGCATTCCAATTAAACAATACCTTCCAATCTTCTAACTTATTAGACTCAGCCCAGAAATTACTGATACCATTGTAACTATTCCTATGGAAAATCTCAATGTGTTCTGGATGAATTGAAGAACCAAGATCTAAACGATAAAGGAATAAAGGAAGACAATATACCCTACCACTCTCAAAAATTACGTCCTCAGAGGTTGCACGAGGTCTAACATCCTGATCTAACTTGAATTTATTTCCACGAATATGTGCATCATATATCTTCTGAGCATGAGCACGTTTCAAAACATAAACAGCAGCAGAAAAATCATTAATAAACCTATTATGTAATGTCATATAGACCACAGCAGGATTGATAGTGGTCAACTGCATAGCATCATAGTTATATGGAAATAGTGAAGAGCACTCCTTCCAAGTAAAAGGCCACCACCTCACTGTCTCAAAGAGAACATCATCCTCCAAGATCATTACTTCAGGAGCATCCATCTCTTCAATAAAATACTTAATTGCCTTGAGATGAGACATGCAACAAGCAATTTCATTAGGAGACATTGTATGAGGAACTGTTCCACTCAAATGAACAGTGATATCATCTCCACCACGTGCATCTATACCTTCACTTCTATAATGATTTTCAATCTCCCATTCTTCGAACTGGGATTCCATATGCTCCCTACGATGGGTATCAGTTTCTAAATTTAACCATATGATAGGAGGAAGTCCTTTCAGTTTATGGGCTGATTTATTTCTTTCAGGCATTCTCCTTCCTCCTTATAACATAATCAACGGTTTGATAATAATTCTTGAGTTCTTCATCAGTCATTCCTTTGAGTTGTTCATAGAGATTTTTATTGTTCTGAATGTGTGGATTAGTAAACCAAGAGTTCTGAGTTCTGGCATGTTCCATATGATATATTGTACCATCTACTCTTCCCACTTTGTAACCTAATCGTGTGAATCGTTCGGGTCTTTCATTATCTTCATATCCATAAGATATAAAGTTCTCATTTTCCATACCACCATCAATATAGGATTGACGATTAAAGAACTGTGCCCAACCATAATCAGATGTAGATTGTTCAAACTTAGGATGATTAGCAAAAGGTGCTTCAGTAAAATCTCCAACAAAAGTATTGATTAACTGATCATCCACAGTAATCTTCTTCTGATAATGACCTTGACCATAAGGATAAACTAAATCATATCCCTCATTAAGAATCATATTATAAGCAGATACATAACTGCTTACTGGAAAGACTACATCACAATCATAATTTATCACCACATCGGTCTTAGATTCCATCAACATATCGTTGAGAATTCTAGTGCGATGAAAAATAGGATCCTCACTCTCTTCAAAAATCAAGGTACAGTTAGATACATCTGCAAGTTTCTGTATCCTATCTGCAGCATGTGCTTGAAACCTTGAACCAGTATCTACCTCTTCGATAATAACATTGGTTTTGAAATTTTTCAAGAGATAAACAAGACTGAGAATAACATTCCTCAATCGATCTGGACTCTCAATCCTGAGAGGCATAATGAACGTAGCATTACTTAAATCAACTGGCATACTCTCGTGTCTCCTTATGCTTCTCTACAACATAATCTAATTCCTTTTGATTGACCTCCCAATTACCCTCAGGATGCTCACAAACAGAATCTAAATCAAGGTTCATAGAAACCCTATGAGCCCCTTCCCTATTAGCCACCATGATATCTGGAACAATAGTCGGCATACCATTATAGTACCTCATTCTATGATAGAACTCAGTATCCATTAATAATCTGCAATTTGGATCAAAGAATTGCATGCATTCCCTCTTCATAGTGACCACAGAAGGACCACCCATAAAGTTCTGTCCCTCTAAAAGATGTTCAGACCAACGAGGAACCATATCTCTTTCAAAGGTCTTACCATCCTGGGTATGAGTAAATCCAGTTACCACCCAAGGTGCATCTACTGCAGCAATTTTAGAAAGAGATTCCTTATCAGTGAATAAATCATCCTGAAACATGATCTTGATTCGATCTCCTGTACAATATCCTATTGCACAATTAGTATTAGCAGGACCATTACCCCGATCATAAAAGTTTCTCACATAAACAATGGGTAACTTTTCTTTCCATGCCTCACATGCATTTAGGATATCATATCCGTTATCATGATCTGAAACAACAACTTCAATATTAAAATATGTTTGCTCATATATTGTCTGAAATAATTCTTCTAGATATCCTACACCAAATCCCTTCATTTCATAAGCAGGAATTGCTATAGAAATCTTTTCCATCTGTGGTATAGGTGGCATTACTTTCTCATCCATTCCAAGCACCTCTAACAACTTTAGCCATCTTTAAAAACGTACTGTGTCTCCCAGTGTCAAAAGGTTTTGATAAGGATAGTAGAAGAAAATCTACCACTGCTTCCTTTACATGTTCTGTACCACGTTCTACATTGAAGACAGAATGTCTTCCATCCCCATCAGTATATGCATGATGCCAATCTCCCTCAGGAATATACTTAGTGGTTTCATGCTTCTTAGGATAAGAAAACACATTAGGTAACTCATTAAACCTTGCTTCTGTATCAGGGTCATCCGAACAAATAAAGAACTTCTGATCTCCTGACCTCTTTATAACATGAATCCAATGATCAATATCAAAGGACTCTATATTTACAAAGTCAGTCATCCTAAAATGACATCCATAATAACCTCCATCAAGATGATTCTTTGAGAGGAAACTAGTGACCTCATTCATAATACCATCACTAAACTTCAGGGTTCTAATAGTCTCTTGAATTTCTTTTTCAGGAATCCATTCATAATGTAATGGAGTATAGTAAAAAATATTCTTAGTACTACTAGTTACATACTCCACAAAACTATCAAGATTTAACCCAGCCGGATCAAGAGGAGACTTCCCAAAGAATTTCATATGCTGATCATTCACTGAAAGAAAATCATACTTATCAGCATGCTCATAAAATTCCTTCAATCTCCAATCAACCACATCAATATCAAGAGGTTGAAATATATCCTCCCATAATGCCCTACACATATTTGTACTAGGCCAACTTACGGTAGCAGGAAGTCCAGCCAATCTTGCTAGTGTGAGACCACCTATTAAACCACTATATCTGTTGCCAAAACTACCATCACAACATACATGAAAGTGTTTAATATTACTCTGCGTCATCTCTAATATCCTCAAGCAAGAATGCACCTTCTTCCTTTTTGAAATACCCAACTACAGTATTTCGATCTTGGAAAATGTCATCCCAATCATCAATGTTCCCTCTATAATCTTTCTTCTTCTTAATATGAACCGTAGTCATACCCCATGACTCTGCACGATGGCGCACAGAAATGAACTCATCCTCATAAGTGAACCCCTCATTACCATGCTTCTCAAACAATTCTGTAAGACCAAAGAACCTACCTACAGCAACCTCTGAACGATCCCAAAGAATACCCTTCTCCTGAACCTCAGGGTGCCAAGTAAGATCATGCTCTCCTGCGGGCCAATTAGTGTCATGGAAGACCACATAACCACCTTCTTCTACATGAGGCCACCAATGGTACAACTCAGTTGCTACCTGACATGCTACATGGATTGAATCTACAAATAAAAGTTTTACCGTACCATACTCTTCAGTATCCCAAAACTTACCTACACTAGAACTATCACCCTGAATAATATTATAAGGGTCATACTCCCACAAATCAAAACCCAATCTCTTAAACTGAGTGTCTACACCATAGATTTTATTATTTCTTTCCTCTGCATCATAAGTCATCGTCAAAGATGACACACCATAATCAACTCCAAGATCAACAAAGACGTTGTTCTCTCCACATTTATCTACCACCCTTGCAAGTTCGTAGATGTTTGTTCCAAGGTTACTGAATTTAAAGTTCTCTTCTGTAGAGAAATTCCATCCACCTTTCGTACCAGCACGAATGCCTTTACCCACTGTCACTGTCATATCAGAATCCTATTTTTTCGTTTTCAGAGAAAGGATAATTATTTTTGCTCAGATAATTATAAAGAACTGATTTATACTTATAGTTTTTAAGTTCAGGAGTCAAAGATAGGAACTCCTGCACGACATATTTATCCAAATAAGGGTAACGTGTTTCGATACCAAATGATCCAGCAACATGTTCCTCCTTTGCTATGTAAGTCTCTTGTGAACTGCCATAGAAAGATGCCCATGGAAAAATAGTATTCAAATCATCAGGAAACTGTCCACCAAAATTACTGTGAGCATACTTCTTTACTCCTTGGAATCCATAGTCTGAGAAGATCTCATCTGCTCCTGAGCCTGAGATGTATACTTTATTTCCATCACGAATAGCCTTATCACATATGTAAACGAGAGAACCAGCACCGTGATCCCCAATAATGTCCATACCATATTCATTATAATCACTTGAACTTGAATGGATAGTATTCTTAAATGGTTCTACCTTAGTTTGTATGTGATGTACACATGGTCCTCTCTCATGTTCAGGAAGAGTGTAGATATTGTGCTTTGAATTATCACTGAACATCGCATTACGACGTTCCATCACAAGCATATTCTCTGTTCCTGTCAATGAATAAGCAGTATGTGGAACCTTCTGCCTTCTAAGTTCACATGCAATGGAACCACTATCATATCCACTAGACAATCCTATAAAGATTTTCTCTCTACAATTATCTGTCCTCTTCTTAATTGAACTCTCAAAAGCATGATTCCAATCACTAAAAGAATCCTTCGTTTGATCTAAAGTAAAATCAAATACTGTACCTGTCTGTTGAATCTCATAAGTTTCTAAATCCAAAAGAATAGTTGTGTTAGCAGGCATCTTCTCTGGTTTCTTGAAACCTAATTCAAGAAGAGCAGACTCATAGGATGCTACTCCAATCTTATCACCTTCTACACAACACCAAATAGGTTTCGTAGCAAAGACATCAGTGGAAAGAAGAATCTTTTTATTCTTATAATCAACTAGACAAATAGCAAACTCACCATCTAACATGGTGGGCATTCTAAATCCATATTGAAAATATCTAGTGATAAGAACGTGTCCATCACTAGGATATCCCTGGGCATTATAAATCTCACCATTGTACATGGCAACAACTTCACGTTGCTCATCCACAAAAGGTTGAGGAGTGAACTCACCTGTAATACTAAGAAGGTTATGAAGGTAATGATATCCTCCAACCTCTATCATCTTGGTCTCATCAGGACCTCTTAATTGCATCAGATAATTTGAATCTGACGTTGGTTCCTTGTTAGAAAATAAAAAACTACACATCAGAATCTAGGAAATTCAACCGCTGCTTTCATACGAACATGATCTGAGTTTACTACTTGAGGCATAATCTCATTACCCCAAAGACTATTTGCCTTTCCTGGCATAATAGTTGGAGTTACACCATGCTCACGTAAAGCATAAGGAAAACTGAGTTGATCTCTAGAAGAATACTTACAAATCAATTCCCACCATGTTAGCATGGTGGCTGTCATCAATCCAGAATTACGTTGAATTCTACAAGGAAGTTCATACAATCCATTATTTCTGGGATAACCACGAGACTCATAGAATACCATCTGTTGATTAACAAAAGAAAGATTATCAAACTTAACTGCTTGAATAAGATGTGCTTCATCATAAACACAATCCCTTTCCGGATGCCTGAAGACTGCAATATCACTATCCTGTAGATATTCATTGACAATTTCTACTGGATCTTTCATCACTGCATGAGTGGAATCTATCCACACATAGTAATCATATCCTGGAAGGAAAAATTGAGGAAGTATCTTATAAACCTTTGCATGTCTTCTGTCCCTATAAAACTGATCAATGGTCCATTCCTGAATAGTATGAAGAGACCACATCGTTTCAGCAGGGAGTTCATGCTCTGATTGAAAATCTATAAATGCATGATAATCAACATGCGGAAATGGATTCTCAACTTCAACAGGAAAATTAGCACCTACTGATGCTGTAACAACTGCTATCTTCATAGTCTAATCCAATTACGATCCGGAATTAAGTCACTGGTATCATGAGATGCATAGGCAGGTCCAAACCAGTTCTGAGGAGATACCAACCTCCGAGTACGATCCTTCTGCAAGAATCCACCCCACCATGATAGCGAACTATTGGCAGTTATGCCACCATCACATAGAGTCATGAGACATAAATCAACAAATGGAACCAGTGCTCCATCCACATGAGTTTCAGTAGACTCTGAGAAATTGAAACGATCTGGAGCAAAAATCTCCTGCTCCTTACACCAATCAATAGAATCAGAGAATACAATTACAGGAACATCAGGATCAAACTCCTTCAAAGATTCTTGATAATACTCTAAAGTCTGAGTAGGATGTTGATCCTGTAAATTTACATAGGCCCACTTGAATCCTCTCTTGTCAGCAAGGTTAGGATCACCTCTACGAACATGAAGCATGATGGGACGTTCATCCAAACTCTCAACCATCTCCTGACAAGGACCAAAGATATGCTTCTTAAATTCAAAGTCCTGACGAATCTCATTCTCAATATCAGCCCAGTATTTCATAGTCTGATAGAAACCATAAAGGTTTATTCCATCAGGAACACTGTTATAAAGATTTTCATTAAAATGGAATTGTCCTTCCTGTGCATACTGTTCTGAAGGATGGAACCCAATATTTCTATCACTTACATTGGTAAGTCTAAAACAATCATGAAGAGCATAGTTATCTACACTATCATAAGGAGGTGGGAACATGAAATCAAACCCACGATGAGCAGCAATACCACGTAGAGCTGCATACTGAAACATCTGGTTACCCAGACGACCATTATTACCTAATCCATTGTAACCAATGCTCATGCTCTACTCTCCCTCATGTCATTGAACACTTTCATTATACCATCTTTTAGATCAGTTTTGGGTCTCCACCACTGACAGATGTATAGATCTGCCTCATTCCTCTTATCTTTCTGAACATCATCCTTACTATCTGCTGCAACAAAAGTAACAACTTTACCACTATCAATAAACAACTGAGTAATAATTGATGCTACTTCACTAACAGTAGAATACTTGAAGGAAGTAATATGAAGAGGATCTTCTCTACCAAATTCATTATACTTATCCATCACTGTCTCCAGTGCCTCACAACAATCCTCAGCATACAAGAACTGACGTTCCTCTGTTCCATCTGTCAACATCTCAACAACATCACTCTCAAATCCTTTACGGATAAAATCAGTAATGACATGTGACTTCTCTTCATCATGCTCAATACCATATACATTCCAGAACTTAACGGTCAACCCATTGAGTGCCTTAGTATACAGTTCACCCACTCTCTTCAGCACACCATAAGGAGAATAACTCATGTTACTCATCTGAGATGATGCAAAAACAAAGGGTTTATTATACTTCTCAATCAAAGTAAAAGCATTAGCCATCAATCTAGTATTGTTATTGATGAACTCAAATGTATGCTGATACTTCTTGAGATACCTAGACCCACCAACATCAAATGCGAGAAAGAATATAAAATCCGCACTCATTATATGACGATGAAGTTCTGGATTAGGAATGGTGGTCATGTCTTGCCACTCACCATTCACTATATCAAATTCTCTAACATCATAACCTTTATTACGAAGATAATCAGTTAGGTATGCTCCAACCTGACCACTGGAACCCAAGACAAGAATCTTCTTGGCACCAATGTATTCAACAGTACCACTCATAATTAACCTCCATCCATCTGGCATCCTACCATAGCACCACCAACAATACCTGTAGGAATTGCCCACCAACGATCCGTACCACGAGAACCAAATCCCGCTAGTCCTCCACCAAGAAGACCACCTATAAGTGTACCCTCCGAACAATCATTGGTATCTACATTTTCATAGACAGTAATATGTCTACGATAAGTCTTAGGATCAGAATTTGCAGTTGGTGTATCTTCACAGGGAACCTCAAGGGTTTCCTTCCATGACTTTACAAAACCAGGATCAAATTCTGTTCCAGGTACATACTCTTCACGATACTCACTCTTAAAGCAAGTACGAGTCTTAGAATACCCTGGTTGAGTTTCCCATACTTCTGCTGCTAATGCTGGAGTACAAGCACTCAAGGCAACAAGTGCGACAAATGCAATTTTCATAATCAATCATCTACCAGATAAGGTTACCAATTGATCATCCTCAATTGGAAAAGTTTCTTTAGCTATTTCTTGAGTAATCCAACTATAAGTTTTTTGGATACCTTCTTCTAAACTAGTACTGTAATCCCAATCAAGTTTCTCACGAATAAGATCATTGTTTGAATTACGTCCACGCACACCTAATGGTCCATCAATATGGTTAATATTGATCTTCTTATGTGCTACCTTGGCAACAGTATCTACCAAATGATTGATAGTTACCATCTCTTCAGAACCAATATTAACTGGTCCAAGGAAGTCTGACTTCATCAAACGACGAGTTGCTTCTATACACTCATCAATGTATAAGAAAGAACGAGTCTGTTCTCCATCTCCCCATACTTCTATTGTATCCTCTGGTGCTGCATAAGCAACCTTTCGACACATAGCAGCAGGAGATTTCTCCTTACCACCCTTCCATGTACTCTCAGGTCCATAGATGTTATGGAAACGTGCCACCCTGACGGGAATGCCATGATTACGATTGAACGTCAGGTATAGACGCTCTGAAAATAGTTTCTCCCATCCATACTCAGAGTCTGGTCCTGCAGGATATGCATCTGATTCCTTCAGTCCAGGATTATCTACCTCCATCTGAGCATACTCAGGGTACATACAGGCAGAACTACTATAGAATATCTGAGTCTTATTACACTCTTTCTCCTTATTCAATTCCAATTGTGCTCTAAGAAGATTCAAATTAACCATGGCAGAATTGTACATGACATTTGAATCATTTTCTCCACTGAAAATATATCCAGCACCTCCCATGTCAGCAGCATACTGATAAATCTCATCAAAAGGTTCTTGAACAGACTCTGGAACCTGATGATAAAAATTCCCCTGCTCTCCTGAAAAACGAATTACACGTCTCACTAAATCAGGTTGCGTCAAACACCCATGAACAAATTCATCTGCAGCAGTCCGAGAATATTCAGGGCTCTTAGTATCTACTCCACGTACCCAATACCCTTCAGACTTAAGACGTTTCACCATGTGACTGCCGATAAATCCACCGGCACCCAATACAAGTGCAGTTTTAGTCATCTAAAAATTCCTCGATAGTTTTCCTGACCCTGGCATGAAAGTCCCAGTACTTTTTGGACCTCTCATAATTTTCTTCAATAGCTTCTTTCCTATCATCATAAAACTTTTCATCCAAATTGTCAAGGATATCCTTGAGTTCTTCAATGGTATCAAATATGATCATCCCATCAGTGTTGAAGAATTCACCGATGTTAGGAGCTCCCCATTGAATAGGGATAGTTCTAGATGCAAAACAGTCAATTGTCTTCTCAGTAATCCAATTGTTTCGTCGTTCATTCTCTACAACCAGGTGATATTTAGCAGTCTCAAAGAGATAATTTTTGTTCGGTGTTCTGGGTGGAGATCTATGCTTAATAATCTCAAACCCATTCAAATCAGTAGCATCCTCAAGACCATCCCATATCTGTTGTCTTAGTTGATGTCCAGGTGCCCATCCTTTATCACTAGTATTGAATGAAAGTACATTCTGCTTATTAGGTTTGAAAGTATCCCAATCAATCCAACAACATCCAAAGATAAACTTCTGTACATTATTAATCTCAAAAAGATCCTCATTCCATGCAAGAATCAAATCAAAGTAATGCCATTTAGCATCAATCTCTTCTACCATAGTACCCATGATTGAAGGTGGTTCTATCTGAACCAACACATTCACACAATTATCATCCCATGCAACCCTATCATAAGCAATATGAACAGGTTCTTTGTACTGTCCATCCGAAGATAATGTACCCGTTGTTTTTACGTTATACATAAGCGGTTAGTAGATTGTTTATATAATCACAGGCTTCTTTAAAACCTGAAAAATGAACTCCAATCTCCCTTAGAACTGGATGAATATGAACATAATTATCATCCGACACAATGACAACAGGAGTTTGATGAGCATAGGCCCATGCTATCTCACACACAGTTCCATAAGAACATCTCCTATCACTAATACATCGAGGTAGATAAGCTAAAACTACATCACACTTAGTAGTATCCATATAGTTTTGAGTAATAATAGCAGAAGAATATCTAGAATCCAACTTAGTAGGAGACACCCCTAAGACACCTTCGGAAAACATCTGTTGAGCATTATCTCTCCACAGATTAATTTCTTCTTGGGTACATCCTTCAATAGGACCTGCTAGATAAACGTATTTCATACTGTTCCCATCAAGTCCAAAAGGACATTAACCTTTTCCCTTCCTACAAAATGACTGTTCCCTACGTAAATTCCATTTCTATGAAGGGTACAGACCGTTGGATTTTCCTTCTCTGTACACAACTCATAGTCCTTAAATGCAGGATGACGTAAAAGATTTCCACTGATAATAGGACGATACTCAATACCATTTGATTTCAAAACCTTCTTCAACATATCTGTTTTCTCCTCCTCCTTAGGAATCAAGGGAAAACAGAAACTACTATTACCCTTATCATACTTAGGTTGATAATATTCATAAGAATTACTAAAGACTCCATCACAGAACCTAGCAAAATTATCCCTACGGATCTCTATGTTCCTATCCAATCTCTTAAGTTGAGAAAGACCTAAGACTGCACATATCTCATGATTGCGTAGATTATATCCATCAGTCATGAATAAGAAAGATGGATCGCACTGAGGATTCTGAACCACATACCTTTGATAATAAGGATAGTCTGCTTCACGTGCCATACCATGGCTACGTTTCATCCTCATCAACTGATAGAGTTCAGTATTATTTGTGCATACCATACCACCTTCAATGGTAGTCATGTGATGTCCAAAGTAAAAACTAAAAGTAGATCCAATAGAATCTGTACCTCTCTTCTTACCATCAGGTCCACAGACCCCATGAGATTCACAGATATCTTCTAAAATAAGTGCCTCAGGAAATATCTCTCGTACCTTTTCTACATTCGCTGACAATCCAATAAGATGAGTAATGAATACCATCGCAATGTCTGGATGTTTACCAGCAATATACTTCAATTCATCTTCATCAAAAGAAAAATTCTCTAAGTTAATATCACAAAAAATAGGTTGCAACCCTGCTTGAATAATAGGTCCAACATTAGTGACCCATGTACATGCAGGAACCAGAACTTTATCTCCAGGTTTCAATCCATAATGTTCCTTAACTGATTCAACCAGAAGTGTATTAGCTGTACTCCCATTAGAAGTATAAAGAGAATACTTAACCCCTAACCACTCTGACCATTTCTTTTCAAACTCACGAACCTTAGGCCCATTAGTTAATCTACTAGAAGTCAACACGAATGCTGCCATCTTTAGACGATCTCTAAAGGTGATGCACTCTTCCATCAATGGCCAATACATTCTATACCTCAGTTAGTTTGAAATATTTGTAAGCAAGATTAAGACCCTCCTCTAAGGAAGTCTTAGGAGTCCATCCCAAATTTCTCAATTTAGTATTGTCCAACAGACGTTGGAGCATCCCTTCTGGCTTACTCTCATCCCAAGTGACTTTTCCATGATATTCTAGCACATCCACCAACAATGCAACAAGTTCTTTGATGGAGATGTCCCTTCCTACACCAACGTTAATAATCTCTGGATCATCATAGTTATTCATCAAAAAGATCAAAGCATCTGCTAGATCATCTACGTAAATAAACTCTCTTCTTGCACGTCCTGTACCCCAACATTCAACTTCTTCTATCTCATTCTCCTTTGCTTCATGGAAACGTCCAATCAATCCAGCAATCACATGACTGTCTTCTGGATGATAGTTATCTTTAGGACCATAAACATTTGATGGTTGAGCAGATATAAAATTACACCCATGCTGTTTATTATATGCTTGACACAATCTAATACCTGCAATCTTAGCTACAGAATAACATTCATTAGTTGGCTCAAGAGGTCCTGAAAGAAGATGTTCTTCTCTAATAGGTTGCTCACATTTGGTTGGATAAATGCATGCTGATCCAAGGAACAATAATTTTTTCACCTTATTTTGATAAGAAGACTTGATAATATTATTCTGAATCTTTAAGTTATCTTCTAGAAAAGGAACAGGAGAAGTTATATTAGCTTTGATTCCACCTACTTTTGCTGCAGCCAAAAAAACATAATCAGGTTTCTCTTTACGAAAAAACGCTGATACATTAAACTCATCTGTCAGATCTAATTCCCTTCTAGTCTGTAGTATCGTATTTTTATATCCCTGTGATCTCAAAGCTCGAACAATTGCCGAACCAACCAATCCATTATGTCCTGCGACATATATCTTATCGGTCGTATTCATACTTACTAAATCCTCCCTTAGACAGGTACTCATCCTTTTCAGCAAGTTGGATATCCTTGTTAACCATTTCCTGAATCATTTCATCAACAGTGACTTCTGGTTCCCATCCTAACTCCCTACGTGCACGTCCTGAATCCCCCAACAAAGTTTCAACTTCTGCATCGCGAAAGTATCTAGGACTTACAGAAATAACTACCTTTCCTGTATTATTATCAATACCTATTTCATTCAATCCATCACCTTTCCAAACCAAATCCATATCAAGACATTTAGCAGTTCTCTCACAGAACTCACGAACAGTAATCTGTTGCATGGTAGAAATAACATAGTCATCTGGGTGTGTCTGCTGCAACATTAGCCACATAGCACGAACATAATCCTTAGCATGACCCCAGTCACGTAGTGCATCTAGGTTACCAAGTTTTAAAGTCTTTGTAAGACCCATCTTCACTCTAACTAGATCCCTAGTAATCTTTCGAGTCACAAATGTCTCACCTCTACGTGGGGATTCATGATTGAATAGGATACCTGAACAGGCATACATTCCATAAGACTCACGATAGTTCTTTGTAATCCAATGTGCATATAGTTTTGCTACTCCATAAGGAGAACGAGGATAGAAAGGAGTGGTCTCTCTCTGAGGAGTCTCCTGCACCTTTCCATACATCTCTGATGTAGATGCTTGATAAAAACGAACGGTATCCTCCAACCCTAAAATGCGAAGTGCTTCCAGAATACGCAAAGGTCCCAAAGCATCACTGTTAGCAGTGTACTCTGGTGTCTCAAATGAAACCTTTACATGACTCTGAGCACCAAGATTATAAATCTCATCCGGTTGTATCAATTTAATGATCCGCATAAGATTAGTTGAATCTGTAAGATCACCATAATGCATGGTGAAATTCTTACTACTATTGAAGATATGATTAACCCTATCAGTATTGAAAGAAGAACTTCTTCTCTTTATACCATGAACATCATAACCTTAAGACAAAAGAAACTCAGCCAGATAAGATCCATCTTGCCCTGTAACTCCTGTAATCAATGCCCGTTTCATAAGACTAACCTCATGTCCTCACCATTACCTAACTGATTATAATTTGTATTGTCAGGAATCAATCCATCATCACCAATCTTATTATAATACCCATGAACATAATTGGTTCCATCATCTGCTGTTCCCATATTACAATAGATATTATTCTCATCAAAGAAAAGATCTTCTACAGTTTCAATAGTTCTAACATCCTGTCCTTTACCATATCCAATTCCTGTATTCAAATTACTATTTTCAAAATGAGCAAACCCATCATTCTTATAGTTGGCTGGGTTCAAATCAAAGACTTTATAATGAAAATATGTAGGAATAAAAGGTGCCTTTCTAGTATGAGATACTGGTTCTATCCTACCCGCTACAGGATTTTCACTAGGAATTTGATGAGTCCATACCTCATCCCCAGTGTACCTAAACATACGTGGTTCAAAACAAGTCTTAGTATTATCACGGAACCAATAATGTTTAAAGACTTTAGTAGGATTGAATGTATTTTCTTCTATGCTCTTATAATATTCTTCCTTCTCTGAAGGGTGAGGAAGAACATTAAGTTGATTCCATGAAATAGAATCATAAGAATATCCATCTGGTCTATTTGCTATCTCAGCAACCTTACGTGGGTCATGATACACCCATTCATCTGGCATAAAACACCCTACCCATTCACCCAACTTCATATGAGGCTTCAGGTTATTGAATGCTGCCTCCCTAAGATATTGCTCATGAAAGGGCTTATCGGTAGGATCTTTTGTGTAAAGAAGATGATATTCTTTACACAACTTCCTTGTAAAATCACCATCTGATCCATCCACAACAGAAATCTTATCAAACACATTAATGTGCTTCTTCACCCAATGTTCGATGATAAGATCATCATTGCGTGTCATTACAATACAATGTACCCTAGTCATAGTATAGTCAAGCAAATGATATGTTTCAATTTTTGATTGGAATTAAAAAACCAAATGAATTAGAGAGTCTTTGATATTCTCTGATACCAATCCCAGAGTTCTTCAAATTTAGCAGCGTCAACAGTTGCAGATCCTCCATCACACTTCTCATGTGATGCCTGCTCTAACTTCTGTAAGCGAGATTCAACTTCAACATCATACTTAGACATTGATGCTCCACTTGAAGATTTTCCAGCTGTTCCTTTAAATGCCATGATTTTTAAATTAATTCCTGTGCTATTTATCTATGGGCAGGGTTGGATTTGAACCAACGTAGGCAGAGCCAACGGATTTACAGTCCGCTTCCTTTAACCACTCGGACACCTGCCCTAGTGTGGTCCTTTGTCACCAACGTAACAGGGTTTGTCAGTTAACCACTTCGCATATTCTATGTCTTCCATTGCAGTCGTGCATTGCATACCATTATCAAAAAGGTAAACATCATACCACTTATTATTGTAGTAATCCTGTTCCTGTAAACGATAATCAGGTTTACTATTGTGTTCAATAATCCCCTTCTCCACAAACCGAAAGGGACCTCTTTGAAGAAGGACTTTAGTCTTAGACATCAGCCCTCTCTAAATCTTCTGCTATACATTTCACCACAATAGCATACTCATTACCATCATCCTGAAATTCAACTCCCTCACTAGAATAATATCTTTTGAGTTTTTTATATAACTTAGGATTTTTTAGGTCCAAAAAAATCGTACCCTCCACAGTTTCTTCAAGAAGTGGAAGATACTTATGAAACTTTTTAGTAACAGACATTAGTATTTGGGTGTGCTTTTTAATTGTAAGATAAAACGGGGTATCTGTCAACCCTATAACTTGACTTCGTGGGTGTCTATTGACAATCCTTTACCATCCTCCAATGGTTCGTCTAGTGTAGTCTTTTGGTCGTCGTAATCTATAAAGCAAAAAGTCTCTCCTTTATCCATTCGTTCTATGTAGTGTTCATAGTTAGAACGAAATTCAGCAATGGTTATCTTATTTGTAGGTAGGGGCATCTGTTTCAGATGGGTCTTTCTGATTTTATGTAGTGACTTTCTCCTCTACACGTGCTTCCATTCTTAAAAACTGTTCATCCCTATTGTAATATAAAGTATAATTATCCGTTAGTAAATAAAATCCATCAATATCTTTTCCATCATCCGTATAACCATACCCCCTGACTCTTTCTTGTATACCATCTATACGCAACTTCTTAGTACCGTTTCTAACGTAAGATTCATACTTTTCGTCTAGGTTGATCATCGTTCCTCGAAGGTAAGTTTACGAACCTTGCGTTTCCGCCTGGCCTCCTGGTATTGTAAGTCCTGATTTGTCAGGACTTCCTGATTATTTACCTTATTTACAGAATTTAGCAACACAACGTTACTTAAATCCACTGCAGAGACCTTTTCACCCACTACTGTCATCATATTAGAGCACCCACAACATTGAGTTCTATTAGAGCTCACCAACTCCTTTCCACAGCTTTTGCATCTTACTGACAGCATACCTCAGCATCCCTTACTCTACGTCCTTAGCCAAATACTCAACCGTATTTGCAATGTCTTTCATAGCTTCATGTATATCTTCCTGCTCTCCGGACTCTTGTCGAAGATAACCATAGGCACCTAAGCCTACCTTATTTCCCTGTTGATGGTTAAGAATCCATCTCCACTTTTTCAGGTCTTTGGAATACCACAAATTTATTCTCATACTAATGCAATGTGTCGTTTAGTGCTTCTTGGAATAACACCTCATGAGCTGCCTTCCAATCTTTATCAAATTGAGTCAGTCCTTTTTCTGTAAGAACATGATCATACATCTTCTCAAAGACTGATGGTGGCATGGTTACAATATGGGCACCGTATCCAAAACATCGGGAAACACTATGAACATCTCTCAACGATGCTGCAAGAACTTCCGTCTCTACCTGTTGTTCTCTATATAGTGCAACAATATTTTTCACCAATTCTACCCCACCAAAGGAATTGTCATCTACTCTTCCAACAAAAGGTGATACATAAGCAGCACCTACCTTAGAAGCAAGTATTGCTTGTGCTTCAGAGAATATCAAAGTTACATTTACTCTGATACCTTCTTCTGCTAGAACTCTACATGCTGCTAACCCCTCCCGTGTACAAGGAACCTTAATAGTAGAGACCCTTCCATACTTCTTATGCAATCTCTTCCCTTCAGAGATCATATTAAGTTTATCTCCTACTACTTCCATACTGATATCCTTCATACCAATATCTTTAATCTCTTGGTACACTTCCTCAACATTTCTACCACTCTTTCTGATAAGAGTAGGATTGGTAGTAATCCCATCAATCATACCAGTAGTAGAATGCTTACAAATAGCATCACAATCAGCCGTGTCCAAAAATATTTTCATAAGAAGTAGATGAAAGACGTAATCAGATATTTATTGACCTATTATATGGAACTATCGGTGCTTTTGGCAATAGTCTTTGTGTTTATTCTTATAAATTTCCTCACATAAGAGTAGAACAATTATACCACATGTCCAAAGTATAAATAACGCTAGGTATATTATCTCAAAAAATATGAAAAGGATTCTTCCTTTCATTATGTTAGCGATGGCAGCCACTCCTTTAGCGGCACGTGCTGATATTACATCAAGAATGACATCCAGTGTTCAACTGACTGTGAATGCAGCTGCAACTCAAATGCAGAGAGTGGGAAACTCATATAGCATCTCTGGAAATAACGTTGACACAACTGATGGAACCACTGCTAACACGGTTAGTGCTGGTGCTATAAGTAGTGGTGTCTATGGTCCTGGAACTATTTCTGCTACCCAAGACGACCCAGGTGAATCATTCAGCTTTGCAACTGCATTTACTCAAGGTGATGCGATTGATACAACTGGACCTGCTATAGGTGATATCTCACCATACTCTAATCAGTTATCAACTGCTGCAGGAAGTGCTGGATCCTTGGCTGGTACAGTAACCACTCAGGGTGCCTTGACAGTAACGGCTGGTGGTGCTGGTACAACAGCTACTGGTCAATTCGTAACTGAATTAGAAATCAACTAGGAACAATGAAAAGGTTAATCCCTTTATTGTTGCTATTAGGTTATGGAACTGCTGCTAGAGCAGTTCCCGTGGTCCCGAACTTTACACAAGGCTCGATGACCACCCACACGGAAACAAACTCAACCGTGACAGAGACTATTAATTCAATTGACTACAGGACAGGATGGGAATACTCAGTAACAGGGGTAGGAATAGACAACAACGGTCAACCAATCAACCCCGATGTCAATTCAAGTTCGGTAACAATAACACCACAGACAGGAAGCAGTGGAGCAACCGACGGAGCAACAGGAGTATTAACAAGCTCCTTCGATTCACTGGATATGGATACATCAGGAAGTTATACAATATCAACTCCCGGAGCAGCATTTCAGTTCAGCCAGACATATCAAGGACCAGGTATGACGAATCAAACAATAATTCAGAGAACAACAGTCATAGAAAGCGTAACAGATACCACAAGCGTCTTTACCCAGTAACATTAGCACTACTAGGAATTGTTAATCCTACTGCTGCACTAGCAGAAAGTGTAGGTGGAGTTTCAGCGACTGCTAATCCGATTGCGAACTCCTCTGGCTCGGTAACGAATCAAGCCATACAGGTGCTCCAAGGTCCTTACATAACTAACACCTATGGCAACCAGATTAGTTGTCAAGGTCCTACTTTTAATGCGACTCCCTATATCCAATACAGTAACTCGTGGAAAGATCCATTTGAAAGAACTTATAGGCAACCACAATATAATAACAACGACTTTACAGGACGTACTACAACACAAACTGTCACTGTAAAGAACTACCCTTGGTATGATGGATGGGCAAGAGGTCCTAACAATGCTGATGGTACGATGGGTGATAGACTTACCGATGCAAATGGAGATTATATACCCATCGAAGAAAACTGGTATAACAATGCTGTTATGGAAGATTCTGACGGTAATCCCATCCTAGATGATGATGGTGAAGTGCAACGTTACTATGAAGATGGTGCCAGTATGCAAATTGAAATGGAAGTAGATGGTCCTGATGGAATACCTGACAATCCTGGTGAAGTCGTATGGGAGAAACCAGTACGTACTGATATGAGTGCTAATAATAATTTCAACATAGGTCTCTCTGCTACCTTCTCTTTACCACTGGATAAAAAATTACAACGTCTCTGTAAAGAAGCTGCCACTACACAGATAGAACAGCAAGCACAAATTACTGCTAACAAAAGACTAGACTTTGAGATCGCAAGATTAAAGAACTGCGGTGAGCTCATGCAAAAGGGCATTATGTTCCATCCAAAATCTCCCTATGCTGCTATCTGTGCAGACGTAGTTGTCTCAACCCCTCCAGGAACTATCATTCCTCATAGTCACAACTTCCCTAGACCTACGTTTGAGGATCAATCTTCTTCTGCTTCTTCTTCTCCTCCTCCTTCTTCGCCTTCTCCATCTTCGCGTGCTGCTTCGCAAAATTTATCCCCAACAGTCCCTTCTTCACCCGATACTCATTCGTCCGAAGTTCAGATTGAGTCGGTTGATAAGGAGTCTTCCCAAGCTTCTTCTGGATGGCTCCGATGGCCTTTTTCACGACAGGCTTCACCACCTTTAGAAGAAGATCAGCCAGCGGCTTTGCTAGGAGGGCCGATCCAGTTGCCACCGTCGCGATCACTGCCGTAGTAGTAATAAGTTGAGGTGCTGGAAGAAATGCTTCTACTGTACCAATAGGTTCATATAAAGTAACACATATCTTCTCACCATCAGGGTTCCTAGGATCTCTCTGTAACTCAAACCCACTGACCTTCTCTTTCTGATTCTGTGCTACGTCTCCTATACGTGGAGCAACAGGACCAGGACAGGGAGGGTCTTCTACTGTCTCTCCAGGAGTGCTAGGAGGTTCTGGACTCGCTGGAGGAGTGGTAGGAGGTGGTGGTTTGGTATCTATACCTTCTGCTTCTGGTGGATCTCCATAGAATGTTTTCCATGTTAATCGATCTGCCTGATAGTCAGGTGGAATAAAATTTGGAGCTCCCGAATCACATAGTACTGTATTACCTTTAGGGTCATTATCTACTAACTGTTTATTCCTATTCCGCGTTCTAGCATTCTCTTTATGAACCTCAACACACCCTGCAATATTAACAATAGGAGTTCCTACCTGAACTACCACAGGAGGATCTAACTGAGTAGCATTAGGAGGATTAACAACCCATATACGACTATCAGCAACTCTTATTGTCTGAGGACTCCTAACACCAATTGATTGCACATTATTAACATTGATATTACCAACACCAACTACAGGTATCCGATTACTCTCAACAATTACATTACCAATCTCTGGAATCATTGTCTAGGCGGTGTCTCCTGTCGATAATCCTTTTCAGGATCTATCTTTAATCCTTTTACACCACCAGTCTTCTCTGGCCATGCTTCCCACATTGCCTTCTTAATTTCTTCTCTTACTACCATACGAAGCTCAGTTACCTGGGCTTCTTGTCTCTTCTCAGGTCCACCAGTCTGAACATCTATAAGATGACCACCACCTACTATAGAACCAGTCCCAACAACTGCTGCGGCTGATCCGTAAGTAGCGATTTTTTGTATGTCCATCAGAATGGAGAGGAAAGACCCATAGATCTTTCACCACCAGGTATTCCAGGTTCAGGAACTAAAGCCCCGCCAGTCCCTCCAGCCAATCCGCCAATATTTCCCATACTTCCTGTAACCCCGTCCATAATCTGACGTTGAACTCCATCAATGATGGAACCACGGTTGACATATACATATAGCCCACTAACAACAACGGCACCAGATACAACGAAAGACGAAACAGCAAGTACATTAACTATTTTTTGACACATTATAATTCAGCAAGTGACCTATTTAGGTATGTCTAGTCTCAACTTCTCCAATAACCCCTTCTATTTCAAGATCAGAAGGAACTATTAGCACAAAACCAATACCACAATTAAACACTCTTCTCATTTCCTCTTCTTCAATCTCACCTGCTTCTTGTATCTTTTTAAATATTTCTGGTCTTTCCCAAGCACTATAATCTATCTGTGCTTTCAATCCTTCCGGTAAACAACGTGGTACATTCTCAACCAATCCACCACCAGTAATATGTGCCATTCCAAGGATAGGAATCTCATTGATTAACTCTTTAACTTTTGGCCAATAAATTGTAGTTGGAGTCATCAACTCAGGAGTCTCTCTATAAAAGATTTTATGCCTCGATAACATATCATTGATCAAACTATATCCATTACTATGCAACCCACTACTAGGTAAACCAACTATCTTATCTCCTGGTTTTATAAGACTACCAGTGACCATATCATATTCTTCTACTACACCTGTACAAAATCCTGCAAGATCATATCCACTTTGTCTTGGATGTTCAGCAGTCTCTCCACCTAGGAGTTCCATCTCTGCAATCTCACATCCTTTAATAATACCCTCCATTATCTGATCTAGTTTATCATCCACCTTACCAGTAGAAATATAATCTAGAAAATATAATGGTTTAGCACCAGAACAAATCACATCGTTGACACACATAGCAACGAGATCAATACCAATAGTTGTATAGTCCCTGAAAATAGATGCTATGTTAAGTTTAGTACCCACACCATCTGCACCAGAAACCAATACTGGTCTCTCATAACCACAAGGACCTTTAAATGCACCATTAAACCCACCAATGCTAGAAGATTTCTCTTTTAGCCTTTCAACAAAAGCATTTCCTGCATCAATATCAACTTGATACTTCACACTACTTCATCCTCTCACTCTCATAAAGAATAGAAGGATCGTTACGAATCTGTAACCCGTATGCTACTTCTGGATAAAACCATTCATCTAGTGGTTGTGAACAGTTCTCCCAATTAACTGGTTGGGCACAGTTCACAATTAGAACAGACCAAAAGGCAGTTATATAATTAATCAGCGTTAGCGGTGTCATCTACATCCTCACAACCAGCAAAATCCATAGCCATCTGTCCACCTATCTCTGCTCCTTGTTCCATACCAAGGAGGGTAGCAGCACCAGAGAGCACCCAACCAACATAAGGCACAGAGGCGAGACCAGAAGTACCAACAGCGGCACCGATACTACCGCCGACAATCTTTCCTGTTGATTCTCCTCCACCGGCCGCCTTGATACACTTTCTTTGGGCGGCACTGATCTTTCCCTGGGTTCGATCTTGTAAGTGGCGAGACCCATCCATCGTGTATTGTTCTTCGAAACTTGTTTTTGATTTACCAAACCCCAGAAAGCCAGCAGGTCTTTCGACGTTCTTTCTCACCCCCAATCGTAAAGGATCATTTGCACGATAGTTAATTCTATAACCTTGCTTACCTGCCTCCACACTATAAGAAGTATACTCTCCTATTGGAAGATCTAATGTAGGAAAAGAACTACGATTAGCAAGCATCCCAATCATACCAATATGTGAGATGCCTACTATCGTTCCTAAACTAATTCCTATCCACTTGTTCATGATATACTCCTCAACTTATGCTTTTGGTGGTGTAATAGGTGTGATTGCTATCGGTGCCTGTTCAATTCTTATTGTCTGTGCAGGTGCTGCTTGAGTTGCTTTCTCAATCAACCTCTCCATATCTGCCTTCGATATATTACCATTAGGACCACTACCACCACCTTCTACTTTCATAGTACCATCACCTTTCTTAGATGCTGTCTGAATTCCGAAGCTCGCTAAAACTCCAGTAAAAACACTAGCTATAAATGTCGGATCAATTTTCTGTTGTGGCATCCCAGGTATGGCCACATAATTTAATGTCAAAATTCCACCAGACCACACAAGAACACCCAGTCGAACAAATGTACTAATGATTGCTGCCTGTTCTTCTTGATCAGGAAGTATAGCATCCTTTATTTTACCTAGAGGACCTCTCTTTTTCTCGTTCTTCTTCTCCTCTGTTATATCTACTTCAGGCATGAGAACACAGCAATGGCACTCCTATTTAGGGAGAAAAATAATCTTTTCTATAATAACGACCGAGTATATTGCTATTATAATACGCAGGAGTACCATCTGTCAAACTTTCTGTCAGTACATTGTTGACAAAGAGTTGTTGGGTCTCGGCGTAATTGACCCGTCCGGCTGTAGTGTGAAGGGATAAGATCTCTCGTCTGAATATTCCAGTTCCAAACTTGACAATATCTTCTTTAAGTTCCGGACTGCTTCCGTAGTATTTACGCCAGTCACTTTCAGACGTAACCCTTCTACCTCCACCTCTAGGCTTTCGTTTTTGCCAAAAGTACTTACGTCCGATATATTGTCTACTCGTCTGGAGATTTGTAATCCGGTAGACAAAACCGAAGAAGTCGTTAATATCAGCAGAAGTAAAAGCTGTACCCTCATAGGTCCAGGGATTTGCATATAAGCCTTCACCCACTCTGGTCTCTGTGGTGGTTTCCATCCCATAATTTTCATTCCATATCTCCTATTTAGATTAATTAGATCAATTTCATTTGGGAAATCATATTCCCCAGATTTGTTCACAATAATTCCTAATAGAACGATCTGAAGAGAAGAATCCTGACCTAGCAACATTAGTTATAGACATACGTTGCCAATTCTTCCAATCTTTCCATGCAAAACTTACACGATCCTGAGCATCACAATAGTCAGAGAAGTCAGCCATTACACAGAAAGGATCATGATTCAATAGGTTAGATAAAAGTGGTTGGAAAGTATTCTTATCACCGTTACTAAAATGACCACCCTTAATAAGAGAAAGTGCCTCTTCTAACTCTGCATTCATATAAGATTTGGGTTCATACCCTTTCTCCCATAGATTTGCTATCCCTTTCTCATCATTACCAAACAAGAAGAAGTTATCTTCTCCTACAAGATCACGTATCTCTACATTAGCACCATCTAATGTACCAATAGTAAGAGCACCATTCATCATGAACTTCATGTTCCCTGTACCTGATGCTTCCTTACCAGCAGTAGAAATCTGTTCCGACAAATCAGCAGCAGGATATACTTTCTCTCCTAACTTGACACTATAGTTTGGTAAGAATACTACACGTAATCTACCATCCATATCAGGATCTGTATTCACTACCTCGGCAACACTGCATATGAAATTGATAATATGCTTTGCAAAGAAATATCCTGGTGCTGCTTTACCACCAAAGATTACGGTCCTAGGAACTACGTCATAACCACCCTTAATACGCAAGTACTGAGTGATCACCCACAAAGCAAGTAAGTGTTGTCTCTTATATTCATGTATCCTCTTCACCTGAACATCAAACATACTTGAAGGATCAACTGATATCCCTAATTCCTGATGAATATAAGTTGCTAAATTATGCTTACCAATTATTTTTGCCTCTGCAAACTTCTCAATAACATCTGCATTATCTAAATGATTCTCCAGATTTCCCAGCATCAAACCATCAGTGATCCAACCTGGTGCATACTGATCTAGTACCTCAACTAGACATGGATTAGATGCCCCAACCCAACGTCTGGGTGTTACTCCATTAGTAACATTAGTAAATTTATGAGGCCAAAGATCAAAGAACTCAGGCATCAACTGAGTCTTCACTAACTCCGAATGCAACTCAGCAACACCATTTACATGATGTGATCCAATGGTTGCAAGATTTGCCATACGCACGGACTTATTACCACGTTCATCAATGATAGACATCTTCTCTAACATTGAATCATCACCAGGATAATGAAGTCTTACTGTCTGTAAGAATCTCCTATTAATCTCATAGATAATCTCCATGTGACGAGGAAGAAGAGTCTTGAATATCTTAAGATCCCATTTCTCTAATGCCTCTGGTAAAAGAGTATGATTAGTATATGCAATAGACTGGTGTGTTATCTCCCATGCTTGTTCCCAGTCAATATGTTTAAGATCGACAAGAATTCTCATCATCTCTGCAACAGCAATAGAAGGATGAGTATCATTCAATTGAATCTGATACCTATTAGGAAATTCTTCTATTGGAACATTACACTTCTCTAAGTTACGAATCATATCATGAAGGGAAGCACTAACAAAGAAAAACTGTTGTTTCAATCTTAGTATCTTACCATCATCTGTACCATCATTAGGATAAAGAACCTTAGAAATAGTCTCAGACTGAACACCCTGTTCAACTGATCCCATGTAATCACCTATATTGAACGCATAGAAATCAAAAATCTCTGTTGCATCTGCTCTCCATAATCTCAATCTATTACAACAATTAACTCTATATCCTAACTGCAATACATCATAAGGTACTGCAACTACTGTTTCAGCAGGAACCCAACGTACCCTATAGTTCTCTCTGTCAGAAATATAATTCTCTACTCTTCCCCCAAAACCTACTAAAACTGACTCATCTGGTTGTGCTAATTCCCATGGCCAATCTCCATGCAACCAATTATCAGTAGACTCTACTTGATAATTATCTTTGATAAGTTGCTTAAACATACCAAACTTATACCTGATACCATATCCTGTAGCAGGAACCTTTAGAGTAGCAAGGGACTCCATATAACAAGCAGCGAGTCTCCCCAAACCACCATTACCTAATCCAGGTTCTTCAGCAGTATCAAGGACCTGTTCTAAAGTAAGATCATACTCTGCTACTGCATCTCTTGCTTCTTGTTCTAAACCCAAATTGAGAAGATTATTTCCTAACTGAGGACCGATAAGAAACTCAGCAGAAAGATAAGCAACTTCCTTATTATTATTACATACCTCAGGAGCAAGATGATATTGCATCATCTGATCTCTTACGGCATAACAAAGTGCCATGTATACATCATGAGCACTGGCATTTATAGGACGCTTCCCTAAAGTATAGAAAAGACGCTCATTGATCCCATTACAAAGGTTATTCATTCAGAGAATGTTACGTGCAAAGTGTTGTTGATAGTCTTGATGCATAGCATCAAGTTCTGGTGAGGGAACTCCTTCCATAAGAAGAGTCCTTTGTTCTTCAGTAAGAGTAGCACCTTTCCAATTCAGATAAGTTTCTCTCCACTGAGATTTCTTTTGTTCAATAAACATGGTAGTTTTTTAGTATCTATTAGAGTTTGAATCCCTCAAAAGTGTCTTTCTGGACATCTTGTTTGATCCCTCCGACAATATAGGATTCAACTTCAGTCTCTTGAGGTGCTACCTGCAATCCCTTAGAAGAAATCCAATGCTGTGTCCAGGGTAAAGGATTATTCTTAGCAGGAATATCATAGACTGGCTTTAATCCTATCGCTTTCATACGACGATTAGCAATCCACTCAACATATTGATGTAAAAGCTTGTCATTCAACCCTATCATACTACCATCTTTGAACAAATATTCTGCCCATCTCTTCTCTTCATTAACCGCTCGATCAAATAATTGATATAACCATTCCTGTTCTTCTTGATATATAATTTGCATATCAGGATCATCACCCTCAGCCCACTTATTCATTATTTGCTGAGTGAGTACCAAGTGTTGATTTTCATCTCGTGCAATAAGGGAGATGATCTTTGCTGAGCCTTCCATAAGCTTGAGTTCACCGAAAGCAAAACTGCAAGCAAAAGAGACATAAAAACGTATTCCTTCCAATACATTGACATTAGCAATAGCCCTGAATAACTTTCTTTTTAAATCTTTTATAGTGTATTCAGTTGAAGGAGATCCTTTCCAATCCTTTTTCCAAAAATTACTTTGCCCATATTGTTGAGCATCATTTATAAATTCATTATAAGAATCAGTAACACTATCTGCACGTTCTAATATACGTTCATCAGATAAAATCTCATCAAAAACAGTAGAAGGATTTGAATATATATTCTTAATTATATAAGTATAAGACCGAGAGTGGATCATTTCCATAAATTCCCACACAGTCATAGCAGATTCTAATTCAGGCAAAGAACAATAAGGAATGAAAGCCATCCCTGGTCCTCTACCCTGTACACTATCTAACATTACCTGATACTTCAGGTTAGATGTAAAGATATGCTTCTGCTCTGGACGTAAAGTTTGATAGTCCGCCCTATCTTTTTGAAGAGATACCTCTTCAGGTCTCCAAAAATATCCTAACTGTTGAGTTGTAAGTTTTTCAAATGTAGGATACTTGTATGAATCATATCTCTGTACCCCCAAAGGAGCACCAAAAAACATGGGCTGCTTCTTGGTATCAGTAGGAGATGTATTAAAAACAGTTATTCCTTTGGGTTCAGATGGCACAGGATTCACACTCCTCCTCATTTGCATTTTCTAATTCAGCTAATAAATTATGTACTTGGGTAGTATGTCCTTGGACTCCTACCTCATTAACGTTATCATGCCACCCAATTGGATGTGCTGGCTCTAATTCATCTACTTTTTGGTCATAAGTATTCTGATAATAAGAAGTTTTCCAACCATACTTATAAGTGTTAAGAAGATCAGTTGCCATTACTGAAACGGGAACTTCATTGTCCTTATAATTCTCTGGATTATAAGACCAATTACCAGAAATTGCTTGATCAAAGAACTTTTGCATCACTGCGACGACATTTATATACCCATGATTACTAGGCATCTCCCATAAAAGGGTATAGTTATATTTTAAGTGGGAAAACCCAGGAACCACCTGCTTAAGAGGTCCTTTCTTTGATTTCTTAATGGACAAGTAGTCTCTAGGTGGTTCAATTCCATTGGTTGCATTTGACACAACGGAGCTGCTCTCCGATGGCATCTGTGCGGACAATGTTGAGTGCCTAAGACCGTAGGTGGTGATAGATGCTCTAAGAGATTCCCAATCATGTTGATACTCTGGTTTACTAATTTCATCCACTTCCTTCTTGTATGTATCAATGGGTAAGATACCATCTGCATACTTAGTACGACCAAAGTTTTCACAATGACCTTTCTCTTTAGCAATCTGATTGGATGACTTCAAAAGATAATACTGGAAGGTCTCAGATAATCCATGAACGGCATCCCATGCCTCCTGTGAGTCGTACTTAAACCCTAGCTTAGCAAGATAATGGGCAAGACCAATGAACCCTACTCCAAGCGATCTCCGTGCCTTTGTTGCTATCTCCGCTGCCTTTACAGGGTAATCTTGATAGTCAATTAGTTCTTCTAATCCTCTGACAGATAAGTCACATAGTTCTTCCAATTCAGAATCAGAATTAACCTTACCTACATTCACAGCAGAAAGAATACACAAAGCAATCTCTCCTAAATGATCATCAATATGTTGAATAGGATAAGTAGGAAGAGTAATTTCCTGACAGAGGTTACTCATCTCCACCTTATCCTTAAAAGATGAATGCTCATTACAATGATCTATATTCATAATATAGATACGTCCTGTCTCTGCCCTCTCCTTAAGTAAATCAAGAATTAATTCTTGAGCACTGACTCTTGTTGAGGGGATGTTTGGTTCCTGCTCATACTGTAAGTATAGATCATCAAACTCAGGGGTCCCAAAACTCTCATACAAACCAGGACAATCATGAGGGGAAAATAACGTGATTTCCTTATCCTGGATAAACCTTTCATAAAATAGTTTAGATATCTGTATACTATAGTCTAACTTTCTGACTCGGTTGTCTTCGGTTCCTTTGTTGTTTTTGAGGACGAGGATGTCTCTGATCTCTTGGTGCCAGATAGGAAAGTGGACAGTTGCTGATCCACCTCTGATACCGTTTTGAGTACAACATCTGACAGTGCTCTCAAATTTTTTGAGGAAGGGGACCACACCTGTGTGTTGAACCTCTCCGCCTCTGATTTTACTGTTGATTCCACGGATTCGGCCCGCGTTAATACCGATACCAGCCCTCTGTGCGACATATTTGCCAATAGCCATATCAGAGCTAAAGATACTATCGAGGGTGTCATCAATATCAACCAGAACACAAGATGCAAATTGACGAATAGGTGTCCTGACCCCGGCCATGATGGGGGTGGGGATGTTGATTCTGTGCTTGCTGACTGCGTTGTAGTATCTTCTGACATAATCGAGTCTCGTTTCTTTTGGGTATTCTGCAAAGATCGTCAATGCGATCATTATGTACATAAATTGAGGGGTCTCATAAACGGAACCAGTACTTCGGTCCTGCACCAGGTACTTATCACAAACTTGGCGTAAACCGGCATAAGTAAAACTAAAATCCCGATCATGATCAATAAACGTTTGAGTTTTGTCAATTTCTTCTTGCGAATATTTATCGAAAATATGCTTATCATAGAGACCTTGATATGCTAACTTAGTAATATGATCACTGAGAGTGGGCATCTCTCTCATGCGTCCATAAAGGTTTTTTCTAAGTGCAAAGAGGAGGAGTCGTGCAGCGACGTACTGATAGTTAGGATGGTCCAGATCGATAAGATCGCTGGCGGACTTAATAAGAATCTCTTGGATTTCTTCAGTAGTAATACCATCATAAAATTGAATCCCTGATTGAATTTCAACTTGGCTTGCAGACACTCCTGCAACCCCTTTACATGCTTCTTCCACCATTACATGAATCTTCTCTAAGTTAAGAGATTCAGTTCTTCCGTCTCTCTTTTTAACTTTAGTACCGTTGCTCATATTTTTTTCCAGGTGTTGAATTTGAGAGTTGCTTCGAGTCCGTTATATGTATTTGATTGTACCAGATTTTGGACGTCATGTCCAGCAAGAACCATATCATTGATATCTTTTTCCTGAATGTTCTCAGGCCATATCACAACAGTCTGCTTGGAGGCAATAGTATTCTGTAAGTGTCTACAGATTTCGGTGTTTCTTGGTTCGTTATCATAAATCCAAACAGGATCGCTAATACCCCAACTACTGATATCAGCGTCAGCTCCGCACATAGCAATCGAGTTGCGAATGAACGTTGAGTCGAACGGTCCCTCAGTAATGAAGACGGGTTCATCTCTGTTGATGTTATCGAGTCCATAAATTTTTGGTGCATCATCATCAAGCATTATAGTAATGTATTTAACCTTATTCGGACCTAGGGATCTTCCCTGAAAACCGACTAAGGTATCCCGATAAAACAAAGGAATAATAATCCTCTCTTCATCAGTTTTTATATTATCAAACGTAGGTTTAAGAGAGTTTACAAACTTCTTAAATTTCTCCGCATAATAAAATTTATCTCCATTCAATTTCCTAGATTCTAAGTATCCAGCAGATCTAGGATGATCAGATGCCTTAGGAAGATTTATCTGTGTTTTAAACTTTGGCTTTTCAAATTTGAATGTAGGTTCCTCTACAACAAAATTCTTACCAGTAAAACCTTCCTTGAACTTCTCTAAACTATACTGTTTATGTAACGTTACATCAACCTTCTTCAAGAAGTTATTCAAAGACATCGAAGCACCACAATTATGGCACTTAAAATTAGTGTTTGCTTTAACTTGGTAAAGATAACCTCTAGTTTTGTTCTTATTCTTCTTAGAGTCTCCACAAATTGGACACCTAAAGTTATATAAGTTTGTCTTTACCTTCTTAAACTTCTCTAGTCGTGGTGATAAAAGTCCTATGAATTTTGAATCAACGTGATCCATCCACAACAGCTACCGATGGTTGTATCATACTCGTTTCTTCCTGTGCCGTCAACACCTCACCCACAATTCTCTGCCCAACGGGTGATACCAACACACTAATGATTGCTATAGAACCAGCAATGGTCCACATTTTCTTCTCTATTACACGCAAACGATCATCCACCAACTTGAAATCCCTAGAGTAATCTTCTCTAATGGATGCAGCATGTGAATGCAAATCTTTATGAAGATGCTCTACCTTCTCAAAAAGGACTGCATCTATTCTATCCTGCTTGTCTAATTTCTCATCATGGACAGCAAGCAGCTTGCCCATCTGAATGTTACTATCTACAAACTTCTCAACAATAGCGTCATTTACTCTCATTGTTCCCTAAGATATTCTTGGGGACTTGACGCTGTGGCTTCCACCTTGCTCTACTACCTTTACCTAAAGAAATAAATCTCTTCAAAGGTTTTCTCTTTAAAGGTTTATCATATCCTGCAGTAGGACCTTCAGCAGGAGACTTTGAACTAAATCCAGGCTTACCAGGAGTACTACCAGTACTAACTGTAGGTTGCTCTCTAAGCAACTCCATTATTTTATTCAGAATCCTGTTTTCCATTATACTCAGTCTGAAGAAGTCGGAAACAATCTAAATCAACTTGAACATCATGAATATAACACTTAGGAGTTTGAGGAAATCTATTCAAAAATATAAGAAATGATTTCATCGTTGGCCATAACTCCTTATCAATCTTATAAAAGAGTAAAGGAACTGTTGCCTCTCCAAAAATATTGAACAAAATAATAAAATGGTTCAATAATAAATGCGATTTCAACACACCCGTTTTCTTGAAGCGTTTCAGTAGACGTTTTATATATTTAAAACGCTTCAGGTCATCTAGGAAATCCTCTTTAGTTGCGGAGTGGGGGTTTTCATAATGACGTATCGCAAAAAGCATATAATTGTCATCATTTAATTCACTAAATTTCATGTTATATCATTACATTACGACTTATAGTTCGGATAAGGATTGTTACCTGTTTGAATACCCGACGAAGCAACAAAAACTTCTGTCTTAACTCTCTGGTTACCATGGTTATCAGTATAAGTCTGAATACCAACCCATCCAGCATGTGCAGGACGATAACCACTGGCAGTTGCCAGACCTTGATATCCAACTACCATTGCTGTACCACCAGCAGCGACGTATCTAGTACTAGAAATAGTACTCTCTGAACCCAATGCAGCAACTGCAAGTGGATCTTCGTCAAGATAAAGAGGACCTTGAGATAATGAATAAGCAACACCAGAAATAGCTCCAGTGGCATCAAATATTAATGCAGATGTCGTAGCAATACCAACCTCAGATGTACTCGCCACACTTATAATCTGTGCGAAACCACAAGTACCACCTAAACCTAATGTGATAAATGGTGAATCAGTACCAACCCCAGATTCAAAAGGACCAGGTTGGATTTCAATACTATTTGTTGTAAGACCTACAGTCGCTACACCTACTGCTACTGACTGAAAATTGTCTCTATCTCCCCAAAGAGCCATGTCTATTTCCCTAGATGATTTGTCTTTAGATATTTATATCTCTGGATATTCAGAGATATGCCTTGGATATATTAGTCAAAAAGCCGACCAAAGTAACCCCAGCAGCTATTACTGCAGCAGCTCCAATAACCCATTTCTCAACTACTTTAAGTCTTTCACGTAATTCTTCTTGTTTTTCTTCTAACCTTTCAATCTTTAATTGCATCACAGTTATACGTGTTTCCTGTGAAGCATCAAGTCCTAATTCAGCCATGTTAAATCCATCGAGTAACAACTAATTCTACAGATCCATCATTAGTATTGGATTGTTCTTGTATAGAAAATCCTTCTTCCTCAGTAGAAGCAATAATACTTCTCAATGCATACTGTTGTGATAATTTAGCCAAAAATCTTTCTACAGGCACTGGATTGTCCCAAGTTTGAAGATCTGTTACCAATTCATAACTATTACTATCCTCATTCCAACGGAATCCAATCTCCGTACCCACAGTAACTTCTACTTCTACTGTAGGATGATCCTTACCATGTGTACCATACACTGACAGTTCTTGAAGACCTTCTACTGGATTATGTCCTAAGTCCACCAACGCTTCTAACAATTGATCACGATCTTTTAATTTGGTTTTTATAGTACTAAAATGTGACATTATGGTCCTGGAAAATGTTGTTCTTGACTGGAAACTGAAACATGATCATGTTCTACAACCGAACGATAAAGATCTGCTGTATCTTTTCTAAACTCAACTTCACCAAGTTTGTTTTCTATATTCTTAGTAAGTTCCTGACAGTTACTACCTGTTACACCCTCTACCAATTCTTCAACCGTTCCGTCTTGATGTATACGAAAACGAATAATTTGTTGTTCCATAATTAACTCTCATTGAGTGTGCCAAAACTTCTACGTATCTCACGGAGTTTCTCAAGGTTCATATCCTTGGTTCCTCCATCATAAGCATGAGCATAACCCTCTTCAATCATTTGTTCGTTGAGCGACACAGTGTCGTCGCCGATGTAACACCAGCCCAATAACCTACCGTACTTGCCAACACCACCGACGAGCTCAGTCCTAATGATAAGATCATCGTCACCACTGATAGCTCCTTCCAGTTTGTCTTTAAGCCAGTTTGTAGCGTCAAGTCCAAGGGCTTTTTCTTCGAGGTTTTTTGTCCTCTTTTCAGGAGTGTCAACACCCGCTATCCTCACTCTTTCTTTTTTGAATAATTCAAAACCAAGATCGATTGTAACATCAATCGTATCGCCATCCAATACTCTGTTGATCTCCGTCACTCGGAAATTGTAGCAGCTCTTCCTGCTCGGTGGGGTCATAGCTCCCATTAAAATATTCTGCAAGTGCACTATTTATATCAAATTCGGGATCAGTTCTTCTTTGCTCTGCTTCCCAATTCCTCATCTTCTGAATCCATATATTAGCCGTGTTACTATTATCAGGCAACATACCATCATATGGTTGTTGAGTTTGAGGTTCTAAATGCTGAGGAAATGCTTCTGCTTCAGGTGCAAATGCAATGCTACCTATAATACCACCGGCACCAATGCCAATAGCACTTACAATAGCAACCACCTTCTCATTAGCACGAACTCTAAGAGTCAATTCTTTCACATGACCCATCATATGTTCTACTTTTGCTTCAAGAATTGCTATTTTCGTTTCCGGGCTGTGCTCCGTCATCTTTCATTTCAAGGTAGGCTAACCTCATTATATAGTAAATCACCCAAGAAACGCTACCCATTAAGATACCAATCATAATGTTGACGCTCTGGACAACCTCGCCCATTATATTGCAGCGGAGAACATACCGCCTTCAACTATTATTGAATCTATCCTATTCGGATGTTCGTGTAAAAACGGAACATCATGTACTGCCTGATTTCTTGCTGTAAAAGCATCCTCTGCATACTCACAAATGCTTTGATGATGCTGTGTTTGGTCTAGATACTGAACCGTATAGTGGGACATGAACTTTCAACTCCACGTTACCCAAATATTTATTTTACTTATAGGTATTATTACGTATTTTTATATGTATTTCAACACCTAGTGAGGACTTCAGCACTTACCTCTTATTAGATACCCACTTACCTCTTACCAATTTCTTAACCTCACCTGGTTTCAATCTATTCTTCTGCTTTTCCTTAGCAGCCAATGCATCTTTGGTAAATTGTTTCCAACTCTTACCATGTTTCATACGAAGATCACGTTCCTTATTCTGTTTTTCATTCTCTAATCTTTTTTGAGCGTCAGACTTTTCTAGAACTACATCCTCATTTTGGTACTTCTTATACTTCTTATCAGTACCAGGTTTGTAATGTGGTTTACCCTTGGGTTTTCCACCCTTATTCTTCATCCACCACATCAATTTAAACATATCTGCTTTAGATCCTTTAAACCTACCCTCTTTACGAGCACGATCAAAGGCAGCAGCACTTCCACCAATCTTTGACTTAGGTTTATCAGGCTTAGTCTTTTCTTTCTCTGCTTTGGTATGTCCCCATCCAGGAGGTGCTACCTCTTTAACAAGTTCACCATCCTTTCTAACCTTATGGCCCTTCGGAATAGGCATACACTTCTGCCTATCATTACAGAAATATTGGCCTTCAGGACATGACATTTTCAGATCCTCCTAAAGTTTCTGATCCACCAATAGAAAAAGGATTATACTTTGCAGTAGCAATCTCATACATCTTCTGATGTATGGTCTTCTCCTTTTCTATCTCATCACTCTCATCAGGTTTCTCTACAAACCAACCAGTTTCATCATGAGGAGGTTCATATTCTGAAGGTGCCGTGTCTTCCCAGTCGAATCCACCTTGATCAGTTGCAACTGGCATACTATCTAAGGGATTAGTGTAAGGAGGGAACCAATTCATGCCCCCATCAGGGTCATAATAACCATATTTGGTCTCTGTATCCATCACGTTCCCAAACTACCTTTCTTATTCCAAGGAGTTCTACCATACCTAGCATCTACTTCTCTCTGTGCTTTCTCAGCAGCAGTTAGAGGCTTCTGAGGTTTTGCCTTTGGTCTTGGTTGTGCTTTAGGTTTGGGTGAATCTTTTGTGAGGACCCCAGCCTCACCATGCTTTTTTCGCAGTGCAGCCACCACGTTATCAAATGCTTTGTCTTCTGTCACTTTAATGTCAGGGAACTTCTTTCTTACTTTAGCACGAACTGTGGCCTTTTCAGCAGCAGATCCATGTTTTGAAACCATTGATAATGCCATCCGTGCATGATTCTTATCAGGAATGGGATAGGAACCTGATTGCTTGCCCTCTGGACCCTTACCCTTTCCAGGTAATGCAAAATCCTTATTAGGAAGTGCTCTCCTTTCAGCAGCATTAAGATCCTTCTCTGCAATAGTATCTTCATTAGCATAAATGGTCCCCTTACCAGTCATCATCTGACCTTGACTAGCACTTTTCATATGAGAACCACCACGCTTCCTAGCATGTGCTTCCCTACGCTTTCTAGTCCTAGCAGAATCAAGTGACTCACCAGGCTTTCTGGTTATAAAAACTGAAGTATCAAACTTCTTATTAGCACCAGGAGGATTGTTCCTCTTATTTCTTGCAGTGGCTTTTTCATCAGCAGACTTACCAGTGTCTACCTTTGCTTCATCCACTACTTCTTCCTTTCTCATCTTAGTTTTTGAATCAACTGCCATCCTTCTCTTATAGAGTTTATCAGGATCTTCAGTTTTATCAGTTTTATACTTCTTAGGAGTTGCAGATGCAATAGTCTCACGTCTATGAAGGTCTGCTGCCTTTTTCTTACGTTTCTCTACCGGATCAGGCTTCCACTCTTCTTTAGTTAAATCCTTAAGCTTCTTACCACCTTTAGGATTGTTCTTTCCAGAAACACCCCTCTTCTTCTCTGCTTCACGAGGATCAAAATCTGGGTCATCCATAGGATCATAATCCAATTTTTCATCCATATCAACCTTATAATCGGGGTCTTTAAGTCTATCCCTAAAAGGTCTATCTGTTGGATTCTTTATTTTCTTTACTGGTTTATACCTCTTATTCATCTTAGCCAAAGAATCTGGAGCGTTAGTAACAGCTTTGTATGCCTCACCAACTACTGCTTTCTTTGCCTTCTTAGCAAACTTCACAGTATCAGTAACACCTCTCTTGAATCCCTTACCAAATACTCTAGCAGGTTGAACTGCTTTCTTATGACGCTTCACACCTGCATCATATGCACTCTTAATCTTGGCACGAAGTCCTTCTTTTGATGCAGGTTTCTTAGGTTGAGCAGGTTTTACTTTGTCTACAGCCTTTTTGACAATTGCTGAAGACTTAGCCTTAACTATTGCACCACCTTTTGCTTTAGGTGCTGCTTTCTTCTTAGTAGCCTTAGGCTTGTCATCCTTATAGACTGTTACATCAGTCTCTTTCTTAGCATATGAAGGAGCATATTCTCCTTTCTTTGCCTTCTTCCTTGCAGCATCTGCCTTATCGACTTCTGCTTTTACTTGAGGATACTTCTTCGCTCTAACAGAAGCACGTCTTGCTGCTCTCTCTTCAGTGAGTTCTACAGCAGCACCACCCTCAACAAAATCAACAAACTCTTCTAGACCAATCTCTTCAATGAGAAGGTCAATACCCTCTTCATTAATACCTTCTTCATAAAAATACTCGACAACAGACTCTATTTCTTCACCCATTTCACGTTCACGCTGCTTACGCTTAGCGAACTGCATATAACTCTCACCTGGTTTCAAACTCTTAGAATAATCTTTCGTCTTTCTTTGAGTTGAAGCACGATCTTCTCTAGCTCTCTGGTTAGGACCAGGGCCACCTAATTTTTTATCTTTCTCAGGATCGGGATGCCAAAAATCCCCTTCCTCAATCTTCCTTACGTAAAGTTTTTTTTTACTAACCTCTACTTCGTCAAGATCAATTAACTGATCTCCAACCTCTATATTATGCTCAGCAAACCAACCACGATTTACTTCTAATGCATAACGAATAGGTCCCTCAGAATAAACAGGAAGGGATACATAAGGTTCTAGTTCTTTAATACTCTCAATAATACCATCTTGAGTAATGAAAGCAATATCTAAAGGAATCTTAGTGTCTTTCATATGGAAAGATTGCTGAGCACTCTCCTCAAAAGTAAAGAGCATACCACTATCTTCTTCTAGACTTTCTCTGAACATCAAGCCTAGTCTAAACTCTCCACTTGTAGTAGGAACTTCGATGTTAAGAGGAAGGATATCCATCTCCTCTTCATCAATATTCCCAACCACTGTACCACCTAAATCTTCAGCAACAGATTGAAGACCTAAAGCAGTTACCTTTTCTAACTTGATCTCAGGATCAATTACAACCTTATTTTTAACTTTTTTTTCCTTGATCTCCTTTTCTGCTTCAGGTTCTGTCTCAGGAATAGAACTAATGATTTCGGTGAGATCAGTTCTCCAATCAGAAAATGCTTCTTTCTTTAATTTCTTCTTCTTAGGATTTGGTGCTCCAAAAGCATCATCATCCTTTTCCATCTGGGCTAACTCTTGTCCTGCAGACTTTGCTTCTAGAACTTTATCAGCTTTAGCAACATCCTTACCCTTACCAGTCTTAGCCGCTTTCTTTAGATCCTTAAGTTCTTTCTTTAATTGACCCTCAGAATAAATGGAATTATAAAGACCCATCGCTTCTTCACCATGAATACCAGTATGGTACTTACGATGCTTCCAATTTGGATCATCCTTATCTATTTCACCACGTTCTTTAGCAGCATACTTCTTCTCAGTCTTACCTTTCTTCTTCTTGCCATGCATGGTATCCCATGTAGCATCTCTTGAAGCATCCTTTGCTTTGTCATAAGCACGAATAGCATCTACTGTACGACGGGTATCCTTGACATCTACTTCTTTTTCCAGAACCAGTTCATCTGCTACTTCTTTCTGATAAAGAGATGTAAGCTCGTCAACAGCTCGTTTATTTGCGTGGATGTCCATTACATTACTTCTTTTTATACTTATTTATGAAGTCTTCAACGTTGAAATTTCTAATCTTTTTCTGGCCAGGTACAGCATCTTGAGCATTCTTTCTACGACCAGATGTACCAAAGAGAGTATTGGGTTTACCAGGTACTCTCTGCTTCCTACTCATCCGAACCTCAGTATATTCCTTGAGATCCTTTACCCAAGACTTAAACATCATATTATCTTCGGTCACACAGATCAAATGATTGGTTCCTCTACGGATAATTCTACCAATCAACCCATGATTTAGATTCTCTACCCAATCACCAAGATTGAAAATCTTTTCAGAGATATAATTCTCTCTTAGACCTTTCCAATCAAGTTTAGGTGCAATCTCCCAAAGAGATTCCTTTACCTCTTTCTTCTCCTTAACTCCCATCCTCTTACGGATGGTATTGAAAAGTTGTTGAGAAGCCTCATCATCTAACTTCTTGGGGACTCCTGTCCTGAACGCTTTGAAATCTCCATCTGAAGCTGCTTTTCTAAGTTTAGAGGCAGACATTCCCTTGACACCTTCAGCATCGGGATCACGTTCCCCTGCTGAAATAACTTCAATCTCATCAAAGTTGTAGAGTTCCCCGTTATACTTAGTTGCGAGTTTTTCAAACTCGGCCTGTCTATCAGCACCAACCATGATGTTGACACTACCGTATCCGTCCTCATCTGCTTTTTGCAATACATCAAATATGGTCTTCATATCCGTATCATTCACGATGCGTTCCCCATGACTAGGGTACATCTTTCTCATAAACGAAATTTTTTCATCTGGAGAAAGAGGATTCTTTTTAGGATCTTCTGAACGAGAGGGATATATTTTATACTCACCACCTGCAGCATTACGCTTAGTGGCATCTAGAAGTTTTTCATGACCAGAAGTAGGAGGATTGAACCTACCAAATGCAATAGTTAATTTTTCACCTGCTCTCTTCTTCTCTGTTCCTTCTTCAGGTTTCTTTTGAAGTGGAGCACCTGCAAGGTCATCATCAGCACGACGTTGTGCCATCTGCTGAACTGGACCTTCTGCTTTTTTTGCTTTAGGCTCTTCTTCTTTCTTGGGTCCTCTACCCTTAGTCAGAAGGAGATCACCTTTATAAGTTCTACCTTTATAATTTCCTTCACGATCATACCAATTACCATGTCCATCGGACACAAGACCCATGCGCTTGGCCTTTTCGACCGCACGAGAGATAACTGCTTCAGATATGAATGACGCGAAAGACTTCATTAATACAATACTTCTTCAATGTTATTTAGAGGATTACCACTTCTCATGTCCACCATCTTTTTTTACCTGAGTTTTATATAACTGTTTAAAATGTGGAGTAATAACAGCAAAAAACTGAGGTTCACTTCTAATACTACCTTTATACCTTATCTCTATATCAGCAATATCATCCTTACCTAAAAAGATAGTATAAAATAATTTTGCAGCTGTTGCTCCAGGTTCATAAGCTTGCTTCTTACCTTTTGTTTTCTCTACTTTAAAAGATGTTCTAGGATTACCAATTCTCTGCGTAATCATTGAGGTAGTAAAAGTTTCCTGCAGTTCTGTTGCTTTATCCACTTCTATCTTCCCACCCTTAAATGTTCCCTTTCCAGTAATTAAAGTGAATTTAAATTCATCTTTTTGTGTACCTCTCAATCCAAGAAAACCTTTAAGATCTGTCTTAAAAATAATATTAAGTAATGCTATCACAATTGGTTTATGAGCCTTGGGATCAGTAAAAATCTCATTAAAAGCCTTGAAGTAAATATTCTCTACACCACCCTCAGGATAATCACCTTTTAAAGCTTGTGTCATTTTATCTTGACCAAGTTTTTGTGCTTCGGCAAGAATGTTAGCACCTTTACTTCGCACAGAAGAAATATTTTTCCTTAACTTATCCAAATACGTCTTTGTATCTGCAGGTTTAACTTTTAACTTTTTTAATGCATCTGTTTTAACTCTGAAATCTGAATTTAATACCGCATTTTCAATAACATCAAAGAAAAATTGTGACCTTTGCTTATAAACAATCTTAAACTTATCATAAGCTTTAAGATAACCCTGTCTGACTAAAGATGTTATTAAACCATCCGTTCCCATTACTGTTTTATTAATAATAGTCGGATCCGCAGTACCTATTTTTTTCTTCTTTAAAGATATTCCCACAAACGCTTTTGCATTTTGTCTCTTTGAAACTTCTACTATCATATCAGAAGAATTATAATCCTTCTTTCCAAATAATAAATGATCATCAATTTTATAAGGAGAAAGAATAGATGCCCATTTTCTCCCCGTTCCATACACTTTAGAAACTTTTCCACCATCTGGCATATTTGCTAAGAATCCATCTGCAGCAGAAATAGCCTGTCCAAATGCTTCAAAATTATTATCAAAAGCATCAATCTTCTTAGCAGCATCTCCTTCTGTTGTATCTATCTTTTTTGCAGTAGATTTCAATGCTGATATAACTTTAGAAGCATTATTTAATTTAGAATAAACATTCTCAGGAATAGATGATCTACCTCTAGATCCATAATGTAAAATCAAAGCAGCAGTCATTAACTCATGAGGATCTGGAGGAGTTCCCCCACCAGATGCTCCACCAAATTCAGCTGTCTTTTTTAATTTACGAAGAGTATATTCTTTTCCTTTTGCATCTACAAGTGCCGCATTTCTTCCTTCAGCAATCTTAGCAATTTCATCTAAATCTTGTTCTCTAAATGCTTTATCAGCAAAAGCATCTTTAAAAAATAAAGAAGTGCGAGATCCATCCTCTAATTCAAACTCTGTTCCTTCATCAATCTTTCTAGTAATTGCTGTTAAACGCAATTGACCCATATGAGGTCCACTAACAAAACTTTTAGTTATTTCAGGAAAACTTAAAGTAGTCACTGATCAATCTCTTTCTTTTCAAGTATTTATTTACAAATCTCCTTCCTTTCTATTCTCTGACTTATATACTTCGAAAGAACCTTTATCATAACGAGCACTCAACTTCTCAATATTCATTTCTATAACTTCTTCAAAACTAATATCAAGTGCCATACATGCCTGAGCCAAATACCACATAATATCTCCCAGTTCACGCTTCATATGAAAAATATTATCTTCATTATATGGTTTACCTTGCAGTAATATCTTCTTTACCACCTCAGTAAATTCACCCGCCTCTGCTGATAATCCTAAAGCAGCAGTAAGCAACCGAGGAACATCAGCATCATCATTTAATTCCAGACTATTTAAACGAGTAAGAAGTGCAGCATAGTCAAGACTTGCCTCACTAGTAGTATCTCTGACAAAATCAAAATACCTCTCTGACATTTAGTTCGTCCTCAAAATTTTAGTGCAGAAAACTTCTTCTTGAAATCTGTTTTTTCTTCATCAGTATTATACTCCCCTTCCTTTCCATTGTCAACTATATCTTGCTGAGCAGATTGCTCACAATCATACAATCTCATCTTAGCTCTATCAATTCCTACAACAAAACGTTTATTAATAGTGGGATCATTGTACCTATTCTTCAATTGCTTAACCATTATTTGTCCCAGACCTTCTAGTTCTTCACCAGAAATCAAAGCGAACATGAGGTCAGCAGTAGCAGGAAGGCCAAAGGACTCAGATGTATCAGTGAGATCAACATCACTGCTAGCAAAACCAGAACGAGTGGTTTGAGTGGCGGATACAATCGGAACATTCGCCTCAACCGCAAGACCACGAAGTTCCTCCGCAATCGCTTTAATATAAGAATACGAATTGACCGTACTATTTCCACGATACCTCGACGACGCACAAATGTTTAAGTAATCTATGAATATTATATCAGGTCTAAAGGATTTTTTCAATGCCAATTCATTAAGCAAAGATTTGAAATGCCCCGAATGAGCAGATGCTGTAGGATATTCTTTTATAATAAGAGATCCTTGTGTCTTCTGAGCAAGACTAGTTACCTTACCCTCATACATTGTCTTAGGTAAATCAGTAATGTCTTGAATATTAATGTTTAAGAGATTGGCGTCGATACGTTCAGCAATCTTCTCTTCAGCCATCTCCAACGTGATATACAAAACATTCTTGCCCTGGAGTAAAGCACCACTGGCAACATGACACATGAAAAGAGACTTACCCACACCAGTACCTGCAAGAGCAATGTTGAGAGTTTTATTAGGTAATCCACCTTTTGTAATGCGGTTGAAGAATTCCAGATCGAAAGGAATCTTGTCCTCACGTCTGTGGTATGACTCATATCTTTCTTCGTAGTCTTCGAGATAATCATGACCTATATGATTATCAAAGGATACCGCAAGAGCATCACTAAGAATACTAGGAATAGCATCTCTACCCTTCTTCTCATCTTTACCATCAGCAAGGGCAATGGATTCCATTAATGCCAAATATATAGCACGATCTCTACACCACTTCTCAGTAGTATCAATCAACCATTCCTGTTCAGATGGTTCATTCTCAAGATAAGATAAAGACTGAGAGACTTCCTTATAAGAAGACTCATTTAAATCATCCCTATTCTCTACCTCAATAGCAATTGCTTCTTTAGTAGGGAGTTGATCATACTTAATAATAAAGGAAGATATCTCTTCAAAAAGAATTTTCTGACTTTGATCTTCAAAGTACTCTGCTTTAATAAAAGGTATTACTTTCCTACCATATTCTTCATTATATAAAAGATTCTTGATTAGAAGAAGTTCAACTTTATCCATCATTAAGAGGATCCATAGCTAAACTCATTCTGAGCAGTCTCATCTAAAGCCTGCAATACTTCAGGAGTAAAATAGGTATCAGGATCTGCAAGAATCTGTTTAGCATATAACTTCTTCCCTCCAATTTCATATCTTCCCGCCACATTCTTCCACAATCCTCCAATCTCTCCGAGTTCTAGAAGACCATAGTACTTGTCAAGGCCACGCTCATCATAATAAAGACGTATCTCAACCTCT